>VFQU01000032.1_pt1 | contig 236576 bp, 213 predicted proteins | sample 3512311 | NCBI WGS metagenome assembly VFQU01 (sample SAMN10412377, study PRJNA504923) | tailings metagenome | isolation source: Relicate 3 Philex TSF3 active mining site | place: Philippines: Tuba, Benguet | collected 2017-08-29 | reverse complement strand
TAAAATATTTGAAAAACTCTAATCGACAGTGGCCCAGTTTTAGGGGAAGCTTACAAAGCAAGGCAAAAGAAAAAAGACGGACTTCAAATTACAAGAGAATATATCACAAGTCTTGGCCAGACACTTTACATTAAACTTTCGGAAGTAGTTCAGCACGAACTTGAACAAATCACAGAAGAAGAATGTATAGATTATGCTTACAATTTAGTTCTGAACAGAACTTATGAAGGATATCGTACAGAAATTGATACAATTTATGGACAACTTGAAGGGGCAATCGGTTGCAAAATTGAACCCGCACCCGATAATTGGGACAGAGCTTACAGCGTTGATTTTTTTGTAAAAGTGAATGATAAAAATATTGGTATTCAGATAAAGCCAATTGCTTCGGGACAAGCACTAAACCAATATCAATGGATTGAAATGCACCGAAAAAACCACGAAAGATTTGAAAAAGAATTTGGTGGAAAAGTATTTTTCGTGTTTTCTACAAAAAGTTCAAGCGGAACAAAGAAAATATACAACACGGAAGTAATTGAACAACTCGTTGCTGAAATAGAACGGTTGAAACTCTAAATAACTTTAGGTGTAAGCACATTTGCAATTACTCACAACCTGTTTATTTATTTCGGTGTTCGTGAACTTTTGTTTCGCATACTGTAAGTGTCCCTAAAATTCGGACAGTTTAAAATTAGGGTACTTACAATCCCCCACGCATTTGGATAACGCACAAAAGCTGCAAAACAACACTTTAAAGGGCTAACTATTTAACATAATGCAGATTACATTGTGTTTAAATAAACTTTCTTGTACCTAATGAAAGTCCTCTTCTACATATCAAAAGAAATAAGCAAAGCGATTAAAAAAATAGTAACTTAACATATGGCAGGTTCATTTTTTAAAACAACTATCTTAGCATTGGGTGCTTTTCTACTTTGCCGGGGAAATAGCCAACACCTGGTGTAAGTTGATGCGAAAAAGTTCAAAGCCACAAACGGCGGTATAGAGAGGAAAGTGCCAAAACCGAAGCCGATATAACAGCTTATCAGAAGAACATCGAGAAAAATATGGTACTGAGCCGTCTATGATGGAAGCTATTCTTGGTGTTATGTCCAACTGTGATACTACAATGGTAGGCAGAGAGTAGTAAATTTCAAATGGAAACATGTAAAAATTATAAGCATTCACTGAATGGGCTGGCTACGAAAAATTATTATATTGTCTATTGTGGTGGCGGCTTTTCTCGGCATTCGTAAGTGGGTGGACCTTAAACGGGAAAAAGCACAGGATATCGAAATAGTACGTGCAGATTTGGATGAAGGTGATGCGCATCTCGGTTCCTGGGCACAGAAAAATGGCAATGCTTTGGTACAACTTCGTTTTAAAAGAAATGGCAGCTTTATCTATGAAACTGTAGGATATCCTGCAAATGATACGGTACGCTACTCTGGTAAACATCAAATCATTGCCACAGCAACCAACATGGGAGTGTATCCCAGATTGGTTGCTGTAAGTGATAATGGAGATACGATTATCCATCATTATGTTTATCTTACCCGTGCTGCGACAAAAAATATAGACATCCTTAACCTGTCAAAGGATAACAATATTGATACGGCTGTAATACAATTTTATAGAATCAAACAACAATGAAAATCTTATCCCGGTATATCATTTTTATCTTTGCGATATGCAATTGCAGCATCATTGCCTGCCACAATAAAAAACCGATTGTTACGATGCATAAAAATAAAACCGCCGATATAAAAACCGAACACGGTACTTACATCATTACTGCAGAGATAGTTACCAATGATTTTGAAATCCCGCCTTCTGTTACCAATACAGAAAAACTGCAGGATTATTTTATCCGGCGCTCCGTACAGGATTATTTTATAAAATTTTGCGAGGGCAATGTTACTGTCAATGAATTGGATGCTGCACTGTCCAAACAAAAAAGCAATATCAAAAACTTGAAAATGGAAGTAGCGTTTAAGGAAGGTATGTGGGATGTTTGCGATGAGAAAGAAGCCCATCAACAATCCCGTGATGGAAAATATGTAATACTATTGAAGATTTTTGACTAATTGAATGTTTCTCGCATAAAAAACGATATGACCGGTTTTGAAAATATACTTTCTGAAAAACTGAAATCGCTTATCCAGCATGGTGGTCACATTATTATAGAAAAGGACGGTTATTATATACAATGCATCGTTACCAAGGGAGAGCCCGTTATCTATGCGGAAGCTGCTTCACATCATGAGCTTGAAGTTTTACCGGGAAACCTTGCAGGTGATTTTAAGCTATTGGGTTACAAAATAGATAAAGATGCCGCAGTTGGAAATTATGCCAAAGAATATGCTTCATCCTTTACCCAACAAAATATCAGCGCTGTTATCAGTGATATAGAACAGATATTTGAGAACATCTACAAAACAGATACTAATACCGAATTCCAAATTAAGGATAACATAGATTACCCAGCCGTAATTGAAGCAAGAAAAAAACAAGAGAAAGAATGGAGGCGAAGTAACCGAAACTCTTTGTTAGTGTTTGGATTCTTAGTTGCCCTGATTGCCGGAGGTATTTACTGGAACATCAATTATAGATCAGGAAGCCCCACTGATAAAACCGCTCTGACATTGGATGAACTGGAAACCTTTCAAGCCGAAGAACAAAAGGAACTGGAAAAATATACTGCAAAAAGAGATGCGCTTACTGCCGTGGAATTAATTGAACTATCCGATTGTAGCGACTTGTCTTGCGTGCAATTGTATATGAAAAATAAGCAGCCCGATTTTATTTATGCAGAAAAAGGAGAATATGGTTCGCGGCATCGGGGAGCTGTAAAAGATACTACCGGCAAGGAAATCATTATATCACTTTCAACTTTTTATGTGGAAACAAATGCGCAGGCCTCGTGGAAAGCTGCCCACACGTTGCACAGCAAAACCCTGGCAGATAGCTTAATGAACGAATTTTCAGCATTGGGATTTCAGTTCGCCGATAAACGATATTATGCCGATGTAAAAGCCGAAGGCAGCCGTTATGTTTCCGAAAAATACCCCGGCAAAAGCTTGTATGTAACTGCCACATTCAATCCCTGGCAATACAAAAATTTATACCTCGGGGGCGTAAGCTGGTATTGCTGGATGTTTGAAGTGTATGAGGATTAAGAACAAACTTTGAACTTATGTAACAGCAGATGCCCAAAAAAGAAAATGGTCTTAGATTCTGGTACAAGGCACGCTAAGAATAATCAGGGCATGCCCCCTGCCCTATTTTAATGAAAGTCAGTTGGACAGGTTCATTTCAAAAACTTGACACGTTACTCACTAACCATGGACAGGACTTCAATAAATTCTAAAACCATCAAGGCAACAAGAGAAAAAATTTATAATGCTTTTACCGATAGGAAAGCCTTGGAGTTTTGGCTTGCGCCCAATGGGATGACAGGAAAAATACACGACTTTGACTTAAAGATTGGTGGCAGTTACAGTATGTCGCTTTTCTACAACGACAACAAAACAGAAGGTAAGACATCAGAAAACGAAGATCGTTTTTCGGCAACATTTATTGAGCTTAAACCTTATGAAAAAATTGTTCAGTCAATCAATTTCAAATCGGACAAAAGAGAGTTTACAGAAGAAATGATAATGGAAATATTCCTGGAAGAGACCAAAGGCAACTCGACAAAAGTAACGATCATTTTCAAAAATATTCCGGCAGGCATTGACCCCAAAGACAATGAAACAGGAACAGCACAATCCCTTGAAAAATTAGCTCATTATGTGGACGAAAATTAAATTGGTAGATGAAACAACAACGAGCCGCTGTACCTTGGATTTGGTAATAATCATCTTGCTATCCTGGCACGTTATACCTATGGTATGACCGGCCCTGAAGCCGGAACCTTTGAACCATTTGCCGCAAAGCAGTATAACCGGGAGGCATGCTTGAGAACGACTTTGGCAATCAAATCTGAACTTCTACAATTTATGCTTCTAAAATATCATTCTGTTCTTGTGATTATCCTACTCATCTTCTGCAAAAGTCAGGATATAGCCGTTAATGTCTTGGATCGAAAATTCTGTCGCACCGTAAAATGCCTTTTCAAGCCCCTTTACCACATTTACTTTATCTTTTATTTGCTCGTATAGCTTTCTTATTTCCTTTGTCTGGATGTACAATAATAAAGAGCCTCCGTCCTGTCTTGTTATTGCGGGTAAATCGTCACCCAGGCTGTCGAACGTCTGGAACATGAATGTTACGCTTCCACAAGTCATCATTGCCCACGCAAAATCTCCTTGTTCAGGAACTGTCGCAATAACGGCAAACCCTAATTGGCTATAAAAGTCAATTGATTTATTGATGTCCCTTACAAAAATATTTGGTGAAATAGTATCCATATTTATTCCTGTTTATGTTTGTATTCTTGCTTATCCTGTTGCTGTTTTTCGTTCTGCCCAATATTTTCACGGCATTCTTTACGACTTATAGTAAGGCCAAAAGTAGCAACAGCAGGTTTAATTATTTGAGATGAGAACAGCGTTTATCCGGTAAAAAAGAATTTTCAATACTTGATCCCGGCAATAACCTGCTGACCTTCGGGCAAAGCCTATAATATCAGCCTCGTCATCCTTTACCTATTATGCCAGGCTGAGCAGCTTTCCTTCATCAGCCTCAACTACCTATCATACCACTTCCCCTGAAACCTTCGATTGAAAGTTAGTAAAAGATAGTAACTTCAACCATTCAAGTCCACTCCCTTAAATGCTGAATGAATGTCGCTAAGCCCGTATAAGCCTTTAGAACGCCTGTTGTACCTGGCAGCCGCGCTCTTTATCGGTATATGGTTCCTGCATGAAGTGCTGCAGGTGGTGCTGCTTTTCTTTTTCGCCATCGTTTTTACCATTGTTCTCAATGCTCCTGTTACCTGGCTCGAATCGCGTCGGTGGTCACGGACCTGGGCGGCGCTGGTCGTATTTTTCGGAGTACTGCTTTTTCTCGGGCTTATCGGCTGGATGGTAATCCCCAAGATCGTGACACAGGTAAAGCTGCTGGCCAATAACCTGCCTTCCTATATTGAAAGCCTGAACACCAGGCTTTCGCAATGGCTGGGAGAGCATACCGACATGACCACAGCTCCCTTGTCGGCCGAATCGCTCAGGGCCGACCTGCCATCAGCCCCCAGGCTGTTCTTCGGGCTCGGTCAATACTTTATGAACTTTGCCGGCCGGGTATTGCTGGTGATCTTTTTCTTCTGCCTGGTGATCTATATGCTAATCAACCCCAGGCCGCTGCTGGCCCTCTACCTGTCGTTCTTTCCTGCCGCCCGGCGCGACACGATCGCCGAAGCCTTCTCCAATGCTTCTGTAATGACCATCGGGTGGATGTGGTCGAATATTTTTGCAGGCGCGCTGCGGGCAGTCATTGTCTGGATATTCCTGTACTTTATGGGTATCCCGGGAGTATGGGTCTGGGCCGGTGTTACTTTTTTCGCAGAGCTGATCCCGCGTATCGGCTTTTATATCATGTCGGTGCCGCCGATATTGATCGCTTTATCGATCTCGCCAGGCACCGCGTTATGGGTAGCAGGCTTTTATATCGTGCTGGACGAGATCATCGGCGATTTCGTGATCCCCCGCATACGTTCTACCACCATGAAGATCCACCCTGTTTCCATACTGCTGATGATCATGCTGATGTCGGCAGCCTTCGGGATCATGGGCGCCTTTATCGCCACGCCGCTTACCGCTTTTATCAAAGCGCATTACGAGGCTTTCAACAGGCGAAAGCTGGAAGAAGAAAATCATGATTCCAATATTGACCGTATGCTTTACCGGAAATAAATGCCGGTATAACTTACCTGTTTCTTCGTTTCCTTGTCATGCCAGCCAGCTGCGCCAGGCAGGCGGTAGCGATGATGCCGATGGCAATCCATCCTGTTTCAATAATATCCTGGTATACCAGGGTCCCTTCTGTCTCCCGCTTGCTGATAATGCCCCATAAAGCCCAGATCACCACAAGCCCAAAGAAGATATTTTTCCTGGCAAAGACCATGAGCAGGGTAAGGACCGTCACTGCGGCTATCATGATGCGGGTCCAGGTGAGCTCCGATATGCCCGCCCCGTCCCAGCCAATAGCTACCAGGTACACAGATATATTTGCAATGGTTGCTACGCTGATCCAGCCCAGGTAGATGCTCAGCGGGAATTGGGTAAATATCCTGGAACCGATGCCTGCCGTCGGTTGAAAGATGCCCAGCCGGAGATGCATGATAACCAGTGTCAGCAGCTGGCAAATGATCAGGCAGGCGGCTAAAGCTATACGCTCCTGCGTCCAAACCAGCAGCCAGGCGGCGGTAAAGATATTATTGAGGATAAACCATATATCGATCTGCAGCAGTTCCCGGTTGCCAGGGTGCCCGGGAGGGCGACTAAAAGCGATCGTGCAGTGACGGATACAAAGGGCCAGCAGCGCTGTGTAAATTACACCCCATATTGAGAAGGTGAATCCCGCCGGCGTAAAGAGCGATACATAATGGCCCGAGACCTGGCCCACATCCTTGCTATTGATCAACCGGAACCGGGTAGCTACCGATAAGCCGATATGACCAAGCAGGAAAAGGAGGTTGGCCACCGATAACCCTCTTATTTTTTGCATATAGCAGGTCTTTTCCTTTACATTAAAAAACTATGCCATCTGAATGGCACGAATTAGGCACTACAGCTTAAGAACCTGCAAAAGACAATGACGACCGGGCCTATCGTAAGCCAGGTTGCCAATGATCTTAGCAGGCTTAATTCATGCATCCTTCATCCAACCTTGCAATTATGAAAAGATCTTTTGCTTTTATTCTTATCTCCCTGTTCGCTGTTGCCTGCAATAATGAGAACCGGCAGCAGGCACCTTCCTCATCCGTACCCGACAGCCAGGCACTTACTACCGTCCAGGATAAGCAACCGGCCACTGCTGCCGACACGCTGCGCGAACTGGAAGGCTCCTGGCAATTGAACTATATCTCCGGGCCACGTATCGCGTTCGACGGGCTGTACCCCGACAATAAGCCAACGATCAGCTTTGATATTGCCGGTGCGCGGGTATCAGGCAATACCGGCTGCAACACTTTTTCAGGTCCTGTACGGGTCAGCGAAAAATCGATCGGCTTTGGTGAACTGGCTACTACCCGGATGGCCTGCAAAGGGAATGGAGAAGCTGTTTTCCTGGCCGCCTTGCGAAAAGTGAACAGGTTCGATATAACAGATGGCAACACCCTTCACCTGCTGCAGGATGATATAGCCCTCCTGCGTTTTACCAGGAGCCAATAAGGCGCGTCATCTTTGATTTGGCATAATAATTTATGCGTGTACTGGAAAACAGCGCATGAAAACAGCAAGGTCAAGCAGGTATTTTCAGTCAAAAAAGAAGGAAAAGGACAAAAAGCCGATAAAGAACCCCAAAGAGATTATAGATCACCCTGATCCGAAGATAGACCAGGATTTTCCAGGCTTCCCGCATGGCACGGCGCGTAAAGAGCTGATCAGGCCCGTCACAGGTCAGCAAAAGAAAACAGCAGCTGTAGATGTGACCGATGGCGAAAAAATGTCTGATGAAGAAAAAGAAAAGATCAATGAGCAGCAGTCGGATGGCTCGGCCAGCGCTTTCAGGGATAAATAACTTCTTTCAATAAAAAAACCGCCGGGATTAGCCGGCGGTCCTGACATAAGTCAGCAGATCATTTTTATGGACTAAAGCCCGGCTACGCGATAATAACCGAAGGCTTCCATGATTTATCTGTAGATAGCATGAATACCTCCTTTTTATTTGGTGAACCTTAAAGTTAAGGAAAAAGCGGCGGAGAGCCATTCCTGTTCCTTATTTTTTCTGCAGCCTTATAATCCTGGCAGTGACATAACAGATAGCTTACCGGTTGTCGCTTGCGGCGTTCCGCGGGTTTGCCATAGCGTACCGGTACACCTTCATGATTGCATCGCGGATTGCCGGCCATTCAAACTGGGCCAGCCTGTGACGGCGGTCAGGGAAAAAATGGATATCGAGCAAGGGGGCATTTATAAGCATTCGACGCGCAAAGCCGGCATTGGCAGTATCGATGATATTGTCATGGGCGCCTTGCAGGTAGGCCACCGGCACCCTGATATCTTTCCAGTAAGGAAGCATCTCTTCCAGCTCCTTGCGGTGATGCACTTTCTCGGTATTGGCCGACCGGAAAATGCGGGGAACAAACCAGCGCACAGACCAATGCTCCAAAACCGGGTTGAACCAAAATGTCTTCTCAAGACCCGGCCCCAGGGAGGGCCCGGTCAGCACCAGCCCATCTACCAGGTCAGGATAATCCATAGCCAGCCGGCAGGCTACCGATGAGCCATAAGAGCCCCCGGCTATTATTACCGGGTGCCGGGCCTTATGCAGGCTGTCAAGGATGGGGCGGATCATTTCGGCCTGCCTGCGTATGGAAGGTTCAGGATCGCCAAGCCCGGAATAACCGTAGCCTGGCCTGTCTACCGTGTACATCCGGAAGGTGTTCCGCAGGATAGTGTCGGCATACCTCCCGCTATAGTAGCTCATCGAACCAGGTGAGCCGTGAAGCATAAGCAACGTAGGAAGACTGTCATTGCCAACGCGGGCATAGCGGATCTGTCTTCCCTGGGTGGTATAATAAGCGATATCTCCTTCTATCTGTCTTTCGCTGAAAATGCCCAGCAGCTCTTTATCGGATTTACGGAACTGCACGAAATGATCAAATACCAGGCAGATAATGATAAGCAAGCCATACAGGATGATGATTGTCCGGGCCAGCCTGCGCAGCCAGCGGTACTTTCTTCTTTGAACCATTCAAATAGATTAATTTGCATTGATATAGGAGCTGCTGTCCTTAACAACCTTCATAAAAAAATGTTTGGCGGCAGCTGTCTCTTCCTGGGAACGAACATCCTAAATTTATCGCATCATGCGCATTATTATTTTATTATTGGCAGCTATAGCATGCCAGTGCCAGCTGGCAGCTGCCCAGAAACGGGGAGCGGACGGGTACAGGAAAATGAAAGCGGAGCAGCTGGCCGGCCCTTCTCCTTACCAGAACATAATTGACGGTAAGGACTCATCTGTTGTGATCATTTATGAGAACAAGGATGTGATAGCTTTTACCCCTTCAAAAGCTGAAGCTCCCATTCATTATATTATTGCGGCTAAAAAAAGGATCAGCTCTGTCAATGAGCTGACCGATAAAGACCTTGCGCTGGCAGGAAAGCTGCTGCTGGCTGGCCGTGATATTGCCAAGCAGCTTGGCCTGGATGAATCAGGATACCGGCTGGTGATCAATACGAACCGACAGGCTGGGCAATCTGTGTTTCACCTGCATATGGACCTGCTGGCCGGCGCTTTCCTGGGAAAAATGTGCGATGAAGTGCTGGAAGATAATGAGGTGCAATCCATATTGAAATAGACCCGGAATACAGCTTTACGCTTAATACGCTGGTATGATCTATCGTCAATTAGGGCAAACAACGCTGCAGGCCTCTGTTATAGGCTTTGGGTGCATGTCGCTGGGTCATGAGCAGCCTGCAAATACCAGGCTGATCCATACGGCCATCGAGGCTGGCATCAATCTTTTTGATACGGCTGATATTTACGACAAAGGCTGGAATGAGGAAACGGTGGGGCAAGCCCTGAAAAACAGGCGCGATAAGGTGATAGTTTGCACCAAGGTCGGCAATCAGTGGAAAGCCGATGGCAGCGGACTGGACTGGAACCCAAGCAGGCAGCATATCCTGGAAAGCATCGATGCAAGCCTGCGCCGGCTGCAGACCGACTACATAGACCTTTACCAGCTGCATGGCGGCACTATCCAGGATAACCGGGAAGAAGTGATCGAAGCTTTTGAGCAATTGCAGCGTGAAGGGAAGATCAGGCATTATGGCATTTCCTCTATCCGCGCGAACGTGATCAGGGAATATGTGCAATACAGCTCCCTGGCCACGGTAATGATGCAATACAGCCTGCTTGACAGGAGACCCGAAGAATCATGCCTGGCTTTGCTGGCAGAAAATAATATCAGCGTGCTGGCGAGAGGCACCCTGGCGCAGGGTCTGCTTACTGGTAAGCCGCCCAAGCCATATCTCGGTCATAGCGCTGAAATGGTAGCGGCGGCCGCGGCTGCTATAAATAGCTGCTCCACTTCCGAACGTACGCCTGCGCAAACCGCGTTGCAGTATGCATGTAGGCAGCCTGCCATAGCTTCGGTGGTAGTAGGCATACGAACGCTTCCACAGCTGGAAGAGCTGGCAAAGGCACCGGACGCTCCTCCTCTTGCACAGGAAGAAATAGGATGGCTGGAAGAGGCTGTTCCTGCATTCACTTATACGGATCATCGCTGACAGTATCGCTTATTCTGCAGCAGGCGATTGCGGCCTGAATATCTTCTCGAGCATATCGAATAATTCAGGATGCCTGGCCTTGAGCAGGTCAGGCCTTTCAAAGAAGTATTCAGCAGCTACTGCCAGGAACTCGGCCTGGTTGGTAGCCCCGTAAGGATCGATGTCTGATCTGTTCTCCCTTATTTCCCTGATGTTCTTATGTATCATGGTCACCCAGGGCAACGTGTACTGGTGCTGCATCAATATCTCCGGGATGCCATCGGTAGCGCCATCCGCTTTATCGATCAGGTGAACAAACTCGTGTATGGCCGTATTATGCTTATCGTGCTTATTGGAAAAACCGTTCTCCAGGGCCTGCTTTGAAAGGATCATTACCTGCTGCATAGGCCCGTTGCCGACCATTCCCAGGATGGCCCGGTCTGCCCCCTGCTGCTCAAAAGCCTCGTTAAAAGTTTCGGGGTACAGCAGGATCTCACGGATATTGGTGTATTCCCAGCCGGGAAAGGCAAAGATGGGGATGATGGCGCTGGCGCCTGCCAGCACCCGGTCGGTATCGCTCACTTCCGTATTTACGCCGGTGATGCGTACGCGCGAAAGAAAATGAAGCACTCTTTTTTCAAAGCTATCTTTCTGGGCCGGCGCAAGCTGCTGGTAGAACAACACTTTTTCCGCCAGTATGGTACGCAAAACATCCGTGGGTACAACACCCGATGCTGCCTGCCGCGGTCTTCTTAGCTGCCGCAGCAAAAGGAAAACAATGCCTGCCAGCATCAGCAAAAGGATAAAACCTGCTTCTTTCATACCATGAAAATTAAAAAAAGGGTTCTATGACAGGCATAAATCTTTTGGATTTATTTTTGGAAAACAATCGACCTGCATGATCTCATACAATCCTAAAGACTGGTTCACCTTTATTTTCAGGTTTCATAAGGCTGATACTTTCCGCAAGTTGGGCCCCCTGATGCTGGGGATCAGCATCTATTCGGCGGCTATCGCCTACCTGGAGCTGGAATACTGGCAGCTTTCGCAGAACAGCTATGTCAAAGGCATTCCTGCCATGCATAGCCTGCTGGGCTTCGCCATATCCATGCTGCTGGTGTTCCGCACCAACACGGCCTACGACCGCTGGTGGGAAGGCCGGAAGCTATGGGGAAGCCTGGTGAATAATTCACGCAACCTGGCATTGAAGCTGAACATGATGCTGGACAGGGATGACACAGCACAGCGTTCCTTTTTCAGGAAGATCATCCCTACCTATGCCAGCGTGCTACATAATCACCTGCGGGCAGAGCAGACCAGGATCGAGCTGTTTGAAGACGATAGGCATAGGCATGTGCTGCAGCAGATCGATCATGAGAAGCATGTGCCCAACCAGGTGGCAGCACTGATATATGGGCATGTGCAGCAGCTGTACCAGGAGAAAAAGCTAAGCGGCGAACAGCTGATCTTCCTGAACAGCGAGCTGCAATCCTTTACGGATATCTGCGGGGCCTGCGAGCGCATCAAGAACACCCCGATCCCCTATTCATATACGGTATTCATCAAGAAGTTCATTTTTATCTATATCATGACGCTTCCTTTTGGCTATGTGTTCAGCCTGGGATATTATGTAATACCGGTGGTCGCCTTTGTATTTTACGTGCTGGCCAGCCTGGAAATGATCGCCGAAGAGATCGAGGACCCGTTTGGCGGCGACGCCAACGACGTGCCTACCGACAAGATATCGCAGAAAATAAAAGTGCACATAGAAGAGATACTCTGATTTTTCAGCTTATAACCCATCAATATGCGAAACAAATACCTGCTGCTTTTACTGCTTTTGCCGGGAAGCGCGTTTGCCCAGCCTTACACGCTTTCCGTGGAGAAGATCATGCGCGATCCCAAATGGATCGGGTCCTCTCCTTCCTCTCCCCGCTGGTCGCCGGACAGCAAGACCATTTTTTTTGACTGGAACCCCGACAGGGCCACATCCGATTCGGCCTATTATATCGGCATCACGGACCGCCAGCCGAAAAAAGCTTCGGTAGCAGAAAAGCAGGACTTTGTCAATGCCACCGAGCTTGTCTACAACCTGCAGCGGACGGCGGCCGTTTACAGCAAGAACGGCGATATATATTATCTCGTGTTAAAGGGCGGCCAGGCCAGGCGCATTACCAATACGGTGGATATAGAAAGCAACCCGCGCTTTTCCTTTGGTGATACAAGGATTGTATATAGCCGCAGCCAGAACCTTTATGCCTGGGATATCAATACCGGTGAAACGATACAGCTCACCAATATACGTACCGGCGATGCCCCGGCTGCTACCACCGGTGGCGGAGGTGGAGGCTTTGGGCGTAATGCAGGAGGCCCTCCTGCTGCCCGGAGCGGCAGTGGTGGTGGCGGTAACCTACAGGAAGACTGGCTGAAAAAGGACCAGCTGCAGTATTTTGAAGTGCTGCGCGACCGGAAGAGAAAAGCCGACGAGCGGGCGGCTTACCTGAAAAGCACGCAACCCAAGGAGCTGCGCAGCATCAATATCGAGGACAGGATCATCCAGGGGCTCGATATCAGTCCCGATGGCCGCTTCGTTTCCTATCGGCTGAGCCGTAACCCGGCCAATGCCAAGACCACCATTGTACCGAACTATGTAACTGAGTCGGGCTTTACGGTCGATATTCCCGGGCGTACCAAAGTGGGCGCTGCCAGCCGTACTTCCGAGCTGTTTATATATGACCGCCAGCGGGATACGGTGATCCTCCTAAAAGCCGATTCGATCCCCGGCATTTCCGACCTGCCCGATTATGTAAAAGATTATCCGCGCCAGCTGCAGGAGCATTCAAAAAGACCGGCGTTGCGGGCCGTGACCATGCTCAACCCGGTATGGTCGCCCAAAGGCAGCCAGGCCCTGATCGATATACGCTCTGATGATAGCAAGGATCGCTGGATCATGCTTTGGGACACGGCTTCCCGCCAGCTGAAGTTACTGGACCGCCAGCGGGATGAAGCCTGGATCGGCGGACCCGGAGGAGGCGCTGCCAGCTGGATCGATGAGACCACGGTATGGTTTCGTTCAGAAGCAAGCGGCTATGCGCACCTTTACCTGTTCAATACCATTACCGGCGAGAAAAAGGCCCTGACCAGCGGTACCTACGAAGTACAGCAGGCGCAGCTATCCAACGATAAAAAATATTTTTATATCACCACCAATGCAGTGCATCCCGGTGAAAAGCAGTTCTACCGATTGGCCATCGCTTCAGGTAAGCAGGAACGCCTCACCTGGATGGAGGGCGCCAACCAGGTAAGCCTGTCGCCCGATGAAAATTGGCTGGCCTTTTTATATTCTGCTCCTACCAATCCCTGGGAGCTTTACCTGCAGGAAAATAAAGCAGGCAGCAAGCCGGTGCGCATCACTGACAAGGCCAGGAGCGAAGAGTTTATGTCGTATCCCTGGAGACAGCCTGAGGTGATCAGCTTTGCTGCCCGTGACGGGGCTATGGTCTATGCACGATTGTACAGGCCTGCTAACCCGCATCCGAGCAAGCCGGCCGTGCTGTTTGTGCATGGTGCCGGCTACCTGCAGAATGCGCATAAATGGTGGAGCTCCTACTTTCGGGAATATATGTTCAACAACCTGCTGGCCGATAACGGGTATTATGTCATGGATATCGATTACCGGGGCAGCGCCGGTTACGGCCGCGACTGGCGCACCGGCATTTACCGGCATATGGGTGGCAAAGACCTTAGCGATCATACCGATGCGGCTGCTTACCTGGTAAAAGAGTATGGTGTTGATCCTGCGCGTATCGGCTTGTATGGCGGCTCATACGGTGGCTTTATTACGCTGATGGGGCTATTTACGGAGCCGGACGTATTTGCAGCAGGAGCTGCTCTCCGGCCTGTGACTGACTGGGCTAACTATAACCATGGCTATACAGCCAATATCCTGAACGAGCCTTATAATGACAGCCTCGCTTACCGCCGCAGCTCTCCGATCTATTTTGCAGAAGGCCTGAAAGGGCACCTGCTTATGTGCCATGGCATGGTAGATGTGAACGTACATTACCAGGACGTGGTAAAGCTATCGCAGCGGCTTATAGAGCTGGGCAAGGATAACTGGGAGCTGGCGTCCTACCCTATGGAAGATCACGCTTTTGAAGAGCCCAGCAGCTGGACGGATGAATATAAGCGCATCTTCAGGCTATTCGAGACCGTTCTGAAAAAGTAGGCAGCGCAACTGCTGGTAAGAATATTGTCAATAGCTTGCATGAACCTCAATGCCGGGAAGCCATGAGCTCCCGGTATTTTTTTGTGAAGGATCATTTCCTGATCGCTTTCTGTAATGCTTTCTGCTGCGCTGCCGGCACCTTCCTGGTATTACGCCGCAGGTTATAGCCAAGCGAAAGACGGATATTGCGGGTACGTGACAGCGAACTGCTTTCCAGCGTAAAGTTGCTGCCATACGTATAGGTGGTAAACTGCTGCTGGGCGAAAATATCGACCAGGTTAAGCCCGACGATCAGCTGCTTATTTAGCCACTTGGTCTGTATGCCCAGGTTTTGCTTGATATTGCTTCTTGACCGGCCCTGCGCGTCGGCAATGGAATTGTACCTGATATTGCCCTCCAGGTTGATCCGGTCATTAAATGTATAATTGTAATTGATGCTGGTATAAAAAGTGCCGCCGTTGCGATAGCGGTTCGCCTGCCGGTCGTATTCGCTGTAGACATTGTAGGTATAGCCGGCGCTGGCATTCATCCGTAGCTTCCGCGAAAAAGTATAGCCGCCCCAGATGCTGGCCTCGTATTCTTTCCTGTCGGTGATATTCTGGTAGGTAATCTGCGTTTTATCGCCGGGTATCAGGGTACGGATTGATTGAATGATGTCTTTGACCCGGTTGAAGCCGGCCGATACATTCACATAGTATTTGCCCCTGTACAGCCCGGTATTCCAGTCGAAGTTGTCAGCTAACTGCGGCGTAAGCAATGGATTGCCGAAACGCAGGTTATAAGGATCGCTGTAATCGATGCTGGGGTTGAGCTCGCCGATGCCCGGCCTGCGGATGCTCTTACGGTAAATGAGCGAAGTGTTCCAGCCTGAAGCCAGCCATTCTTTGCGAAGCGTGAAATTGGGCAAAAGGTTCCAGTAGCTGTTGGCAAAATTATCTGCCACTTCATGAAAGGCAAACCGTATGTGCGTATTCTCTGCCTGGGCCCCGGCGATTATCCGCCACTTGCCCTTCAGGTCGATCGTGAGGGCGGCCCTGGCAGTATGCACTGTTTGATAAAACCTGAAATCATTGCTCAGCAACGGGCTGTTGATATATTCGTATGATGGCTTTTGCAGCACATCGGTGACCAGCACATTGTGAAAGCTGCTACGGCCTGAGGTGATGCCGGTGCCAAGCATTATCCTGGCGCCAAGCGGCTTGCTGTAATTAAGCCGCAGGTTCCAGGCCGTATTATTGTTGTCTGTTCGCTGCCGTTGCGTGCTATCCTGGCCGGTCAGGCTACCGTCGGGTGCCAGGAACTGCTGGAAGAAACGACGGTTATTGTCATAGTCCCCGGCATTGAACGTTCCGGTAAGCTGCAGCGTTTCCCGGATATTTTTGCCCTTGCGCGTATAAGTGACGGAACCCGAGGGAGTGATATTGCTTCCTTTTGTTGCATTGCTTCGCGTGCTGTAGCGATAGATCTCTTTAAAACGGTTGCTGTTGATATATTCCGTTTCACCAAGGTTGTCGAAAAGATTGCCGTTGAACAGGGCGGTCACATTGAGCACGCTTTTTTTGCTGAACTCGTAGTCGGCGGTAAGCCTTGCATTGGGACGAACGTTCTTGTTCGTGTACTGGTTGCGCGTACGGAAATAATTGGTAGAATCGGCATAATGATTTTCCCGGTAAGAATGACCGCTGCCTGCAATGCGGCTGGCTCCTGCCCCGGCCGTTACGGTGAAAGTGAATTTCTTTTCACGGTAGGAAATATTGCCGGACAGGTTGCCTTCGCCTCTTGTGCCGTAGGAAGCGTTAAGGCGCCCGGTAAAGCCTACTTTTCCTTTTTTGGTGATGATATTGATCACCCCGCCGCTTTCGCTGGCATACTGCGGCGGCGGGTTGCTGAGCAGCTCTATCTTCTCGATCATATTGCCGGGCATGGACTCCAGCAGGTCGGCCAGCTGCTGGGCGGTCAGGTCGGTAGGCTTGTCATCGATCAGTATCTTAGGCTCCCTGCCCTTCAGTAATATCTTGCCATTGGCATCGTTGGAGATCAGGGGCATATTCTTAAGGAGCTCGGCTGTGCTGGAGCCGGCGCTCAGGGCCGATTCGCCCACGTTATAGATAATAGCCCCGTCGCGGCTTTCGATCAGCGGCTTTTCTGCATATACGATCACCTCATTCATCTCGGTCACCGAAGGGTACATCTTTATATCGCCAAGGTTGAAATCGAAGCGGTCTTCCCGTATATGAATGCTGTCGATGCGCAATCCCGACATGCCGGTGGCGCTGATACGAAGGCTGTAATAACCGAACCGGATACCATTGATCTCGAAAGCGCCGTCCTTATCGGCCAGGAGGGTACGGCTTGCGAGGCTATCGCCCAGGCTCAACAGCTCTACCGAGGCGCCGGGTACGCCCCTGCCGGTAAGGGTATCGATTACGTTACCCATGATCATCCCGGTAACTCCTTTGCTGCCGGATTGGGAGTAAACAGCAGCAGAAAAGAGAAAAAGACAGGCGATAAGCAGCGGCCGCATTCGTACGAACGGTTATAAGTAATGGATTAATAATGAATTAGCATTGGTGAAAATAGGTTATTTATTGGATAGTGTACCAGGAAATTCTACCCTGCCATCCTGTCAGGAAAACTCCTCTCTTTTATCTATCTTTGCCTTCTTTTCAATAAACAGACCGATGCTCGAATTAGCTATCCATAAAGTGCATGACGAAGAAAGGCAGGGGGAGGCATATGCTCCTTTTACGCTTGATCCTAACCAATATAGCAAACGTTTCTATATAGAAAGCTATGGCTGCCAGATGAACTTTGCCGATAGCGAGATTGTGGCATCCATTCTTAACCAGCAAGGCTTTGGCGCCACCCGCAACGTGGAAGAGGCCGACCTGATTTTCCTCAATACCTGCTCCATCCGGGAAAAAGCCGAGCAAACGGTACGCAAGCGGCTTACCGAGTTCCGTAAGCTGAAGCGCGATCGCCCCGGTACCCTTGTAGGGGTGTTGGGCTGCATGGCCGAACGTCTCAAGTCAAAATTCCTGGAAGAAGAAAAGCTGGTGGACCTGGTAGTAGGTCCCGATGCTTATCGTACCCTGCCGGCATTGGTAGAAGAAGCCGGCTCGGGCCAGAAGGCCATCAATGTATTGCTGAGCCGCGACGAGACCTATGCCGATATCTCCCCTATACGCCTTGACAGCAATGGGGTAAGCGCTTTTGTGAGCATCATGCGGGGCTGTAATAATATGTGCTCCTTCTGCGTGGTGCCCTTTACCCGGGGACGTGAGCGAAGCCGCGATGCCCGGAGCATCCTGGCCGAATGCCGCGACCTGTTCGGGAATGGCTACCGCGAAGTGACCCTGCTGGGCCAGAATGTAGACAGCTATTATTATGCAGGTGCCGAAGAAGAGACCGGTTACAGCGAGCCTGTTACCTTTGCCCGCCTGCTGGAGCAGATAGCCCGGATATCTCCCCTGCTCAGGGTAAGGTTTTCCACCTCTCATCCCAAGGATATCACCGACGAGGTGCTTTATACTATGGCGCGGCACGAGAATATCTGCAAATACATTCACCTGCCGGTGCAAAGCGGCTCTACCCGTATCCTGCAGATGATGAACAGAACCTATACAAGAGAATGGTATATGGCCAAGGTAGACCGCATCCGCGAGATCATGCCTGACTGCAGCATCAGCGCCGATATCATAGCCGGCTTCTGCACCGAAGAGGAAGCCGATCACCACGATACCCTCAGCATCATGGAATATGCGCGCTATGACTATTCCTATATGTTCTTCTACAGCGAACGCCCTGGAACGCTGGCCCAGCGGAGGTATAAGGATGATGTGCCGGAAGAGGTGAAGAAAAGAAGGCTGGCCGAGATCATTGCCGTGCAGAACCGGATGTCGCTGGAAAGTAACCGGCAGGACCTGGGGAAAACCTTCAGGATACTGATCGAGGGCGAAAGCAAAAAGAGCAGCGGGCACTGGATGGGCCGGAGCTCGCAGAACAAGGTATTTGTCTTTGCCAAGAATGGCGGTGCCGCCGGCAAAGGGGATTATGTGAATGTGCGGGTGAACGAATGCACGCAGGGAACGTTATTAGGAGATATTGTTGACTAAGCGCCGCGCTGCCGGCAAAATATAAGATCAATCAGGATGGATATTCAAAGCATAAAAAACCGGTTTGGCATTATCGGTAATTCGCCGGGGCTCAACTATGCGCTGCAGGTTGCCGTGCAGGTAGCCGCTACCGATCTTACCGTGCTGATCATGGGAGAAAGCGGGGTTGGCAAGGAGGCATTTTCAGGTATCATTCACGCGCTTTCAAGCCGCAAGCACAATCCTTTTATTGCCGTTAACTGCGGCGCCATACCCGAAGGCACGATCGACTCGGAGCTGTTCGGCCATGAAAAGGGTTCTTTTACCGGGGCGGTAGACTCCCGCAAAGGATATTTTGAGACCGTCAACGGGGGCACGATTTTCCTGGATGAGATAGGCGAAATGCCGCTTGGCACCCAGGCCAGGCTGCTGCGTGTGCTGGAAGCCGGGGAATATATCCGCGTAGGCTCTTCCAAAGTGCAGAAAACGGATGTGCGCGTTATAGCTGCTACCAATAAGGACCTGCTGCAGCTGGTGCAGCAGGGTAAGTTCAGGGAAGATCTATATTACCGTCTCAGCACAGTGCCTATCAGGGTACCCGCCTTACGTGACCGCTCCGAAGATATTCACCTGCTGTTCCGCAAGTTCACCGCCGACTTTGCCGACAAGTACAAAACCTCATCCGTGCAGTTAGATGAAGAAGCCAAAAACCTGTTAATTAACTATCCCTGGCCCGGTAATGTGCGCGAGCTGAAGAATATTGCAGAGCAGATCTCCGTGCTGTCGCATGATAAGCTGATCACAGCCAGGGAGCTGAATAAATACCTTCAGCCCTATTCCAGCAACCGCATGCCGGTGCTTGTCAATAACAGCAGCCACGGCAGCCCGCACGATTTTTCAAATGAAAGAGAGATACTGTACAAGCTTTTCTTTGATATGAAGAAGGATGTGACCGAGCTAAAACGGATGTTCCTCGAGGTGTTGCAAAACCCTTCCCTTGCTGCCCAGAACCAGGCCTTCATGAACGAGCTGAAAGAGCTGAAAACCCAGGATGGCCTGCCGCATCATCTTCCTGTTGCTGCAACCTCGCAACCGGTGCTTCAGCCTGTTAAGCCGGTGCTCATGGAGCATGATATACATGATCATGTGGAAGTGGAAGAAAGCCTGAATATCATGGATAAGGAAAAAGAGCTTATCATCAAGGCGCTCAAAAAGCACCGCGGCAAACGCAAAGATGCGGCGCTTGACCTGGGCATCAGCGAACGGACATTGTATCGCAAGCTCAAAGAATATGATATCGAGGAATGAACGTAGCAAAAGGATAAACTAAATTGCAGCATGTTTAAGACCCGGACATCTCAGCGCTCCCTGGCAGTGCGTATATTTTCCCTCCTGCTGCTTGCTGCGGCAGCCTACGGATTTACTATTGCCTTTTCCGGCTGCCGGGTTTACAGGTTCGTAGACGTGTCTATACCTGACAGCATCAGGGTAGTGAAAATAAATTTCATCGAAAACAAAGCGCCCTATATCAATCCCCAGCTTAGCCAGCGGCTTACGGACCGGCTTCGTCAAAAGATACTTAGCCAGACAAGGCTTTCGCAGACCAATGGCGATAATGCGGATTGGGAGATCAACGGCGAGATCCGCGATTATTCCGTCACCACTTCCGGCATCAGCGGCGGCCAGACCACGAACAACCGTCTTACGATAGCTGTTCATATTACGGTGTACGACCGCAAGGCCGGCAAGCCATCGGAATATGACGTAAGCCGTAGCTTTGAGTTTGACTCCAGGAAATCGCTGCAGCAGGCAGAAGCCGAGCTTGCAGAAACAATAAACCGCGACCTGACGGATGATATTTTCAACCGTATCTTTTCAAACTGGTAAGTTTACTTTTTTTAACACGTATGGCATGAAACATCCCGTCAATGAATTAGCGGTCTCCCTGTTCCGGAAAGAATCGCTTGAAGCATGCAGCGAAGAGGAAATACGCGCCCTTGCCACGCAATACCCTTATTTTGTACCGGCCCAGCTGCTGCTTACCCGGAAAATGATGCAGCAGGGCTCAGAAGGACGGGAAGAGCAGGAGCAAAAGACCTTTCTTTATTTCAATAACCCGCTACGCCTGCACCAGCTACTGTATGGAGGAGGTGAAGCTTCTGTAATGCCTTCTGGCAAAGAGGCTTCGGAGCCATTGCCTGCCGAAGCTGCCGCGACAGGTGAAGGCCAGCCTGGCGGAACAGCAGAACCGGTTACTGCGTCTGCCACTATTTCCCTTGACGAGTTGCCGGTCCTGCCGCTGGATGAGCCATTGAAAGAACAGGAGCTGGTCATAGACCAAACGACAGAAGATACTTCATCAAATGAGAGCGGCAAAGAGCCGCTGGTCATTCCCGGTCTGAAGATAGAGCCTATTGACCCGGTTAATGCCGAGCTGGCGTTCACCCCTTATCATACGGTTGATTATTTTGCCTCCCTGGGCATACGTAACCGTGAGGAAGACAGGCCGGCAGACAAGTTCGGCCAGCAGCTCAAGAGCTTTACGGACTGGATAAAGATAATGCGCCGGCTACCTGCCTCCGAGCTGCCTGCAGCTACTGATGCCGCTGCCGAGAAAAAGGTGGAAAAAATGGCCGAGCATTCCGTCAGCGGCGGGCATGCCGTTACCGAAGCTATGGCCGAGGTTTGGGAGAAGCAGGGCAATACCCAGAAAGCCATGGATATATATCATAAATTAAGTTTGCTCGATCCCGCCAAAAGCGCTTATTTTGCAGCCAAAATAGAATCTTTAAAGAAAACGAATTGACATGACCATCCTTTTTGTGATACTGATAGTGATAGCTTCTGTAGGGCTGAGCCTGATCGTGCTGGTGCAGAACCCCAAAGGCGGTGGCCTGGCGGGTAATATTGCCGGCTTCAGCAGCCAGTTCATGGGCGTGAAGCAAACGAATGACGTGCTGGAAAAAGGTACCTGGATCTTTTCGGCCATTATCGGCGTGCTCTGCCTTGCTTCTACTTTTTTTATCAGCGGCAAAGGAACAGCAGGTTCCGGCGGTCGTATGAATGAAGTGGGAGGTGCCGGCTCAGTGCCTGCCCAAACAGCCCCGGCTTCCAATATTCCCCAGCAGCAACCTGTAACTCCTACGCCTTAAGCGCTGGCTGAACAATATTTATAAAGCCCTGTCAGATGACGGGGTTTTTTATTTATTTTGTTCCGGGCCAGGAAAAGGACAGGCCGGTTTTTTGCTGAACGCTGCTCGGCAACAGGTTTAAACGCACAGGTATTTTATGAAGAAGAAAAAGATAATCCTTTGGATACTGGCAGTGATCGTGCTGGCAGGCGCGTGGATCTTATTTAAAATGGTAGGCCCTGCTACCCGCCACCAGGGAGATGGGTTCCTGTATATCCGCACCGGCTCTACCCTGGAAGATGTTGAAAAAGAGCTGGTCGGCAAAAAGATATTGCATACCTCCACCTGGTTCCACCAGGCGGCCAGCCTGGTAGGCTATAAAAAGGTCAAACCAGGGAAATATAAGGTCGATGCGGGCATGAGCGTGATCAACCTGGCCAGGAAGCTCAACAACGGGCAACAGACGCCGGTGCAGCTGGTGATCACCAAGCTCAGGACCAAGGAGCTGCTGGCTGCCAGGGTTGGCAACCTGTTTGAATTCGACTCCCTCCGCTTTATCAGCTTTCTCAATGATCCTGACTCGTTAAAGGCATTTAACGTTGATACCAATACAGTGATGGCGCTCGCCATGCCTTATAACTATGAGATACGCTGGAATACCACTCCATCGGTGATCCTGCAGCAGTTCCACGCCGCTTACCAGCGGTTCTGGAACGATGAGCGAAGCCGCAAAGCCAAGGACAAAGGGTTTACGCCCATGCAGATAATGATCATTGCGTCCATCGTAGAAGAAGAGACAAGGGACGCCAATGACAAGCCGAAGATCGCCAGCACCTATATCAACCGCCTCCGTAAGAACATGCTCCTGCAGGCCGATCCTACGGTAAAATTCGCGCTCCGTGACTTTGCCCTTCGCCGCATCATGTTCGGCCACCTGAAAGTGCAATCGCCTTATAATACTTATATCAACAAAGGTCTTCCTCCCGGGCCGATCTGCACTCCTTCGCTGGCCACCATACAGGCGGTGCTGGATGCGCCTGAAACGGAATATCTTTATTTTGTAGCCAGCAGCAATTTTGATGGAACCCATATCTTCACCACTAATTATGCGGATCACATGAAATATGCCCGGTTATTCCAGGCAGAGCTGACGCGCCGGCAAGAGGCCGTAAAGCCATAAAGCAATTATCAAAACTTAATTTTACCGATTGTCTTTTTTCCGAAATAAAACAAGAGCCCTGGTCAGTTCCGGTCCTGTCAGCTTTATTATCAAAAAAAGCAAGGAGTGGTCCCTGCCCGGGTTCCGCCATATCCCTATTTACGATGTGGTAAAATTCTTTGCGCAGCAGGTAAGAACAGAGGGCATGATCGAAAGGGCTTCGGCCATTTCCTTCAACTTTGTGATGGCTATTCCCCCGGCGATCATCTTTTTGTTTACCCTTATCCCCTTCCTGCCGATCAACCGCCAGTTTGAATATGCTTTGTATGGGTTGATCCGGGATATCATTCCCGGGGAAAATAATAACGGGGCCATCATCGGCTTCCTGAAAGACTTTATCAATAATCCCCGGAACGGCCTGCTTTCCCTCGGTTTCCTGCTATCGCTTTTTTTCTCTTCCAATGCCATGATGGGCATCATGCGCTCGTTCGACAAGAATTACCCGGGCTTCAAGAAAAGAAAAGGCCTGCAGAAACGCTGGGTAGCCCTGCGTATGACCCTGGTGCTGTTCGTGCTCTTTTTTGCCTGCATCCTGCTGCTGGTGCTGCAGGGCGCCGTGCTCAAATGGTTGGGAGTGCAGAGAGCCGATATCCGGATATTTATCAATAATGCCCGTTGGCTGTTCATAGCTTTGCTGTTCTTTGCCTGTATTTCGTATATCTATCGAAATGCCCCGGCAGTGCATAAAAAATGGAGGCTGATCAACCCGGGCTCTATCCTGGCCGCCTTCCTGATGATCCTGTTCACGCTGGCTTTTTCATGGTGGGTCACTAATTTCGGTAATTACAATAAATTATACGGTTCCATTGGTACTATATTGATACTGATGTTGTTGATATTTTTCAATTCCCTGGTATTGTTGGTGGGCTTCGAGTTGAATGTGAGCATTTCCTCGCTCAAAAGAATTGCCGACGAGCGAAAAGCGGCTTCCTGAATTAAGCGGAAGAGAATACCCATTATTTTCGGATATTTGTAGACGACCGGGCCAAGGCCTGTCAGCATAACCCTATTTTTAATCATATCAATTCTTCATTGTATGAAAAAGGTACTTTTCCCTGTAGTAGCTGCCCTGGCTTTTGTGGCATTCAAGCCTGTCAATACTGATCCGCTGCCTATCGGCGCTTCCATGCCTAAAGCAGACCTGAAGCTGCAGGATATATCCGGTAAGGAGATCACCCTGGCGGGCTCCAAAAAAAGCCAGGGACTGCTGGTAATATTCAGCTGCAACACCTGCCCTTACGTGATCAAGAACCAATCACGCAATAACGAGATCGCTGCTTACGCAGAAAGCAAGCAGATAGGTGTGGTGATCGTAAACTCCAACGAAGCCCAGCGCGATGGAGCAGACTCTCCGGAAGCCATGAAAAAATATGCCGCCGAACAACGCTATAAATGGAACTACACCATCGACAAGAATTCAGAGCTGGCTGATGCGTTCGGCGCTACCAAAACGCCCGAATGCTTCTTATTTGATAAAGCCGGCGTGCTGGTCTATCATGGCGCTATTGACGATAATCCTACCGATGCCCAGGCAGTTACCCGTTATCACCTGAAAGAGGCTATCAACGAAGTGACCGCAGGCCAGGATGTATCAGTCAAGACCTCCCGCTCCATAGGCTGCACCATCAAGCGCCTAAAATAATTTCCTGCGCCTGGCATTTTGTGGCCAGACCATTATCAAGCCGTTTTGCCTCCGGGCAGGACGGCTTGGCGCTTATATAAGGTTTATGGAATAACAGAGATGAGGCATCTTAATAAAATAACCTCATTGCTTTACCTAAAACCGGGCTTATGATCCATCGCGCATATCTTCACCAATTGGCCATTATCCTGTTCATGATATTGGTTGGCTACTCATTGGGCTGGGCTATAAGATCAAGCAGCTGGCTTGGCATTTCTTTATCCTTTATCAGCCTTGCCGCTGGCTTCTGCTTTATTTATTTCCTGAACCGTCTTAAAAAAGAGATGGATACCTGGTAGCGTGCTGGCTCATTTTACCAGCATCGCCCGGATGGCCTCCTTCAATTCGGCTTCGGTAAGCTGTTCTTCATAGAACTGCCGGTAGCCCGTGGCATTGTTCACAAAGAGAGAGGCCGGTATAGCCCCTGACCATTTTTCATCTATGCGTGGGCAGAAATAATCGGCATTGGTCTCGTTGAGCCAGACAATAGGGGCCGTTATCTTCCTTTTTACCGCAAAGGAACGTATGCCTGCAGGGAATTTTTCCGGCAGGTCGAGGCTTACCAGCAATAGCTGCACCTTTTCTTTTTCATGTGCCTTTACCTGCGACTGGAAATATGGTATCTCCTCTATGCAGGGCACGCAGAACGTAGCCCAGAAATTTACGATCAACGGGGTCTTGCTGTCGCTGATCACCTGCTCCAGGTCGGTGATCTGTATTTTCCTGATCTCCTGACCCCTGCCTGCCAGGCTGCCCAGCAACAGCAGGCAGGCTATAAAGAAAAATTTCGGCTTCATATATTTCATTGTACGGTAAATAAACTGTTCATAATTCTTCGCCCAGGCTCCACCGGGCCAGCAGGTCCTGCTTCATGGCATGGCCTATATCTTCCCGCTGGTAATGCCCTGCCCGGCTTTTTTGCCGGTAAGCCTCATATAAGGTAACAGCGCAGGCCACGCTGATGTTCAAAGATTGGATGATACCTACCTGCGGGATCAGGAAATTGCCGTCGGCCAGCTGCCTTATCTCATCGCTTACCCCGCTGTGCTCATTCCCAAAAACCAGCGCTACGCTACCGGTAAGATCGATATCGTACAGCTCAACCGCATCACTGCTGAGATGGGTGGTGAATATCCGCTCATAACGCTGACGAAGAGCGGCAAAGCAGGCTTCTGCATTGTCGAACTGGTGTATCGTAAGCCACTTGGCAGCGCTGGATGAGCTTTTGAACCCCCATTTTTTATGCCGGGGAATGCGGGTGTTGAGAATATATATATCCTGCACGCCTACTGCATCACAGGTACGCATGACCGCTGATATATTGTGCGGGTCGAAAACATTCTCCAGCACAATGGTAAGGTCTGGCTGGCGCCGGGCCAGCACGCTGCTCAGCTTATCTTTCCTTTCAGGGGTCATATGCACGTATTGAAATGCAAATGTAGCATAGCAGGGCCAAACAACTTATTTCAGCAGCTTCAGATCAGGCTGCGCATATTTATATACCTTGAAATAGATAGTGGTGCGGGTCTGATGCACTCCTTCTATCTGCGAGATCTCATCTACAAAGGCAAGCAGGTGCTCATTGTCGCGGCACATTGCATCCACTTCCAGGTCGTACTCGCCGGAGGTCATGGCCAGGAAGCTTACTTCGGGTCTTGCCGCTATGGTCTGCGCTACCTTTTCTTTCAAGGTAGCGGGACGAACAAAAACAGCGATATGCGCATAAGAACGAAAGCCTACTTTTTCAGGATCAACCCGGCCGATAATGCTGATGGTCCCGTCTTCGATGAGCTTGTTGAAACGGGTACGTACGGTGCCAATGGATACACCCAGCTTTTCCGCGATAACGGTGAATGACATCCGGCCGTCCTGCTGCAGGCAGGAAAGAATGGAGAAATCAAGCTCATCCATCAGGCCATTCGATTTTGACATACTACAAAGAAAGAAAAAAATGTGAAAATTTGGAGTATAAATAAAGTATTTATAAATTCATTGCTTATTTTCTATAAAATATGCAGAAAGGCTCATGAAATACGCTCCTCTTCAAAACTATATTGCCGGTCGGCACGCTGCGCCCTCTTCTTCCCGCACGTTGGAAGTGATCTCACCGGTCGACGGAAATTTGCTCTCCACAGTGCCTATGTCCACTGCTGCTGATCTTGATAAAGCCGTAAAAGCGGCCAAAGCTGCTTTTCCTGCCTGGAGCCGGATGCCCATCAAGGAAAGAGTGCAGGTATTCTTCCGTTATAAATATTTATTGGAAAAGAACCTGGCCGAGCTGGCCGCTCTTTGCAGCGAAGAGAATGGCAAGACCTACCAGGAATCGGTGGCAGAGATCGAAAAATGCATCGAGCTTACTGAGTTTGCCACTTCCCTCCCACAGCTGGTGACAGGCGAAGTGCTGGAAGTAAGCCGCGGCGTGGAATGCCGCACTGAGCATGTGCCGCTGGGCGTGGTAGCCAGCATCGTACCTTTCAATTTTCCCAGTATGGTGCCCAACTGGACCATCCCGAATGCCATTGCGCTGGGCAACTGCCTCATCATAAAGCCGTCGGAAAAAGTGCCGCTGAGCTGCGGCCGGTTGGCAGAGCTGCTTAAAGAAGCCGGTCTGCCCGATGGAGTGTTCAGTATCGTGCATGGCGATGTAGAGATCGTGGAAGCTATCTGCGACCACCCGGGCATTGAAGCCGTATCGTTTGTAGGCAGCACCAGAGTAGCCCGGCTGGTATATAAGCGGGCCACCGGTAATTACAAACGCTGTCTTGCGCTTGGCGGCGCCAAAAATCACCTGATGGTATTGCCAGATGCCAAGCCTGAAATGACGGCGCAGAACGTGGCTGCCAGCATGAGCGGCTGCGCCGGGCAGCGCTGCATGGCTGCCTCGGCCATGGTAGGCGTGGGCAATGTAGATCATATCATCGAGAAGATCTGCGAAGAGGCCAAAAAGATAGTGCCGGGCGAAAATCTCGGCGCCGTGATCAATAAGGAAAGCCGCGATCGTATTGAGAAATATATTACCGAAGCCGAGCAGCAGGGCGCCCGGGTATTGGTTGATGGGCGTCGGACCGTAGTAAAAGGCAAAGAGAACGGCACCTATGTAGGTCCTACCGTGATCGATCATGTAAAGCCGGATATGAGCGTGGCCCGCGAGGAGATATTTGGCCCGGTCATATCCATTATGCGTACCGACAGCATCGATGAGGCCCTTGCCATCGAAAATGCCAACCCTTACGGCAATGCCGCTGCCGTATTTACCCAGAATGGCGGCCTGGCGCGTTATGTCATCGACAGGGCCAGCGCCGGTATGATCGGCGTAAACGTAGGCGTACCGGTGCCTCGCGAGCCCTTCAGCTTTGGCGGCTGGAATGAAAGCAAGTTCGGTGTGGGAGATATTACCGGCAAGAGCTCGATCGAGTTCTGGACCAAGCTGAAAAAATCGACCACCAAATGGAACCCTGAAGCCGGCGTCAACTGGATGAGCTAAACAGTGCGCTGATTGGCATTATTAAACACCTTTACCCATTACCGATATGAACAGTCATACATTATCACCTGCAGCAGAGATCATCCAGGATAGCCTCGAGCACACCTTGTTCTCCTGGAGCAAGCAAAAAGGCATTGCTCCTATTGCAGTCAGGCATGCAGAGGGCGTTTACTTATATGATTACGATGACAAGCGCTATATCGATTTTTCGTCGGGGCTGATGAATGTGAATATTGGTCATGGCGACCAGCGGGTTACGGAAGCCGTGGTAAAGCAAATGCAGGAAGTGGCATATGTAACGCCAAGCTGCGTAACAAAGGTGCGCGGCGAGCTTGGCAAAAAGCTGGCTTCCATCTGCCCTGGCGACCTGAATAAAGCATTTTTTACGCTTTGCGGCGCTACTTCTATTGAAAACGCCATCAAGCTGGCCAGGCTGTACACCGGCCGGCATAAGATACTCAGCCGTTACCAGTCGTACCACGGCTCTTCCAACGGGGCTATGACGGCCAGCGGTGACCCGCGCAAGCTGCCGGTTGATGCGCAGCAGGCGCCCAATTTCGTACATTTTGATCTTCCCTATCTCTACCGTTGGGAATACGGAGAAAAAGCATTGCTGAAGGAATCGGTGGCCCAGCTTGAAAGGATCATAGCCTATGAAGGTCCGGGGAATATTGCAGCTATCCTGCTGGAAGGAGAATCCGGCTCTTCGGGCTGCCTGCAATATCCTGAAGGGTACCTGCGCCAGGTAAGGGAGATATGCGACAGGCATGGCATCCTGCTGATCGCAGATGAAGTGATGAGCGGCTTTGGCCGTACCGGGCGCTGGTTTGGCTTCGAGAACCACGGCATCATCCCCGATATGATCGCCATGGCCAAAGGACTTACCTGCGGTTACCTGCCTTTCGGTTGCCTGATGGTATCTGACAGGATCGCTGCCAGGTACGACGACGCCATGCTGCCTTTGGGGCTTACCTATTCAGCCCATCCTGTCAGCTGTGCCGCAGCGTTGGCCACCCTCTCTATATATGAGGAAGACCGGCTGATAGAGAATGCGGTGGTCATGGGACGTTATATAGACGAGCAAATAGCCCTGCTCCGCGACAGGCATCCTTCTATTGGTGACTGGCGCAATACAGGATTGCTGGGCTGCCTGGAACTGGTCAGGAACCGCAATACCAAAGAGCCGATGGCTCCCTTTAATGCCGGGCCGGAAGAAATGAAGGTGATGAACAAGGTAGCTGCCAGGATCAAAGAGCTTGGCATGTACACTTTTGTGAGATGGAGCTATATTTTCATTGCCCCTCCGCTTATCATTACCAGGGAGCAGGTAGATGAAGGATTGGCCATTATCAGCGAAGCCCTGACCATTGCCGACCAGGAGACCGTACAGGACGCCTGACAACAGGCCTGCCACCGGCTGCGGGAAAAGAGCTGCCTTTTCAAGCAGTCATTATAGATCAGGAGCAACGGGCAGCCTCAACAGAACCGTTCGATGTTAAGCAATATGCCGGAAACAACATATATACCATCCTCTTCCCTCGTCAACGAGGACCTGGCCCCTGTGCCGGCCTCCAAAAGGACCTGGACCACCTGGAACTACGCAGCTCTGTGGATCAGCATGAGCCTGTGCATCCCAACCTATACGATGGCCAGTTCTATGATCGAACAGGGAATGAACTGGTGGCAGGCCGTGCTGACCATCTTTATCGGGAATGCTATTGTATTGGTGCCGATGCTGCTCAACGGTCATGCAGGCGCAAAATATGGTATTCCCTTCCCGGTCTTTGCCCGCGCCAGCTTTGGTACCAACGGAGCTAACATACCGGCATTGCTCAGGGCTATCGTAGCCTGCGGCTGGTTTGGCATACAGACCTGGATCGGCGGCGCTTCTCTCTACAACCTGCTACGTGCCTGGATGCCGTCGCTGGAAGGGATCAATACTACTTCCCTTTTTCCCCAACCCGTACCGGCAGCCTGCTTTCTGCTGTTCTGGCTGCTGAATATGTTTATAGTTTACAGGGGAGTGGAAAGCATACGCCGGCTGCTGATCTTTAAAGCTATTTTCCTGCCATTGGCGGCTATCGCCCTGTTCTGCTGGGCCGTTATAACAGCTAAGGGTCTTGGCCCTATCCTGCGTACGCCGTCAAAATTTACCGATACGGCTTCCTTTTTTCGTTTTTTCTTTCCGGCGCTGACTGCTGTGGTCGGCTTCTGGGCAACGCTGTCGCTCAATATCCCTGATTTTACCCGCTATGCCACGAGCCAGCGCGCCCATATCAAAGGACAGGCTATCGGCCTGCCTCCTTCTATGACCCTGTTTGCCTTTATCGGCGTGGTAGTTACTTCTGCTTCCACCATTATCTATGGAAGCCCGCAGTGGGACCCGGTTCAGCTGGCCGGCAGGTTCGACAGCAAGCTGATGGTATCTTTTGCCATGGCAGGCATTATCATTTCCACGCTGGCCACTAATATCGCGGCCAATATCGTAAGCCCTGCCAACGACTTTTCCAACCTGGCGCCGCGGAAGATCAGCTTTAAGACCGGCGGCTATATTACCGGTATCATTGGTGTGCTTATATTTCCCTGGAAGCTGATGGCCGACCCCGGCCAGTATATCTTTACCTGGCTCATTGCTTACTCCAGCCTGCTGGGGCCTATCGGGGGCATAATGATCGCCGATTATTATTTTATCCGCCGGCAGCAGCTGCGTGTAGATGAGCTATACAGCCACGAGGGCCGCTATCGTTTTGGGAACGGCTATAACGGTAAGGCTATTATTGCCCTGCTGCTGGGAATAGCGCCCAATGTTCCCGGCTTCCTGGTGGCCGTGCATCTTTTAAGGGCAGATGCAATACCTGCTTTTATTACGGAGCTTTATCATTATGCCTGGTTTGTAGGCTTTTTGGTGAGCGGCCTGGTCTATATAGCATTGATGCGCCTGGCTAAAACTTCTGTTCATCCTGTAAAAGATACCAGTTATGTCACTGTTGATTAAGAACGGCCGGATCATTACGGCAGCCGATGATTTTATCGCAGATATATTTATTGAAGGCGAGAAGATCACTACTATTGGCAAAGACCTTTCCATGCCGGCCGACAAAGTGATCGATGCTTCCGGCAAGCTGGTATTCCCGGGCGGCATTGACCCGCACGTGCATCTCGACATGCCGTTCATGGGCACTTTCAGCAGCGATAATTATGAGACCGGTACCAGGGCTGCGCTTTTCGGCGGCACTACGATGGTCATTGATTTCATCCTGCAGCGGCAGGGACATTCCCTGCGTGAAGCGCTGAATGAATGGAAAGGCCGTAGCGATAATAACTGCATAGGCGATTATAGCTTTCATATGGCGGTGACCGACTTTAACGAAGACACGAAAAAGGAGATCCGCACCTTTATTGAGGATGAAGGCATTGTTTCCTTCAAAACCTTTATGGCCTATAAGGGAGCGCTGATGATCGACGACCGGCAAATGATCGGCCTGATGGAAGAGGTTAAAAAGCATGGAGGCATTATCAACGTGCATGCCACCAATGGCGACATTATAGATTATCTCGTTGCCAAGTTCAGGGAAGAAAGTAAAAGGGCCCCGCTCTATCATTATCTCTCGCAACCCGAGGTAACGGAGGCCGAGGCCAGCGAGCGTTTTGTAGACATGATCCATTATACGGGCTGCCCGGGCTATATCGTGCATCTTACCTGCGAAGGCGCGCTGAATGTGGTAAGAAATGCCACTCGCCGCAACCAGCATGTTTTTGTAGAGACCTGCATCCAATACCTGCTGCTGGATGCTTCACTTTATGAACAGGATTTTGAAGGCGCCAAATGGGTAATGAGCCCTCCCCTTCGTGAGAAAAAGGACCAGGAAACCCTGTGGGCCGGCATCAACCAGGGCCTGGTGCAGGTAGTGGCCACCGATCATTGTCCTTTTAAGTGGGAGCAGAAGCTGTTGGGCAAGGATGATTTTTCCAAAATACCTAATGGGCATCCTGCCGTGGAAAACCGTATGGAGCTGCTTTACAGCGAAGGAGTGCATAAGGGGCGGATATCCCTGAACAAGTACGTGGAGGTGGCTTGCACCAACCCGGCCAGGATCTTCGGCATGTTCCCGCGTAAAGGCACGATCGCCGTAGGCAGCGATGCCGATATCGTCATCTTTGACCCGGAGGAAAAGCATACCATTTCTGCTGCCTCCCATCACATGAACGTAGATTATAGTGGGTATGAAGGCTGGGAGCTGACAGGAAAGGTAAAGACCGTAGTGCTCAGGGGCAGCGTGGCGATCGACAATAATGAATGCCTGGTCGAAAAAGGCTATGGGCAGTTTATCAGGCGTAATAAAGTAACAGGAAATCTATAACGGCTGTGCCGGAACTGGTCCGGACAGCAGCATAAATCAAAACAACAAACTATGCCGAGAATTATCAAATCAGGTCTTATCCAGATGAGCCTACCCAAAACGGAAGGAGAAGGAACGATTGAAGAAATAAAAGAAGCCATGATGCAGAAACACCTGCCCCTGATAGATGAAGCAGGCCGGCAGGGCGTGCAGATACTTTGCTTCCAGGAGATCTTCAATACTCCTTATTTCTGCCCCGGCCAGGACAAGGCCTGGTATGAAAGCGCTGAAACGGTTCCCGGTCCTACCATCGAGCGCATGCAGGAGTATGCGAAAAAATACAATATGGTGCTGATCGTACCGGTATATGAAAAAGAGCAGGCCGGCGTATTGTACAATACTGCCGCCGTGATCGATGCCGATGGCAGCTATCTCGGCAAGTACCGTAAGAACCATATCCCTCATACTTCCGGCTTCTGGGAGAAATTCTTTTTCAAGCCCGGCAACCTGGGCTACCCGGTATTTCAAACCCGGTATGCCAAGGTAGGCGTGTATATCTGCTATGACCGTCATTTTCCCGACGGTGCCAGGTGCCTCGGGTTGAATGGGGCGGAGATCGTGTACAATCCTTCAGCTACTGTAGCCGGTCTTTCACAATACCTGTGGAAGCTGGAGCAGCCTGCGCATGCTGCTGCCAACGGTTATTTTATGGGATGCATCAACCGCGTAGGGACCGAGAAGCCCTGGAACCTCGGCAAGTTCTATGGCACTTCCTATTTCGTAGACCCCCGCGGACAGATATTTGCCCAGGCCAGCGAAGACAACGACGAGCTGCTGGTAAGCGAATTTGACCTTGATATGATCGAGGAAGTAAGGGCTACCTGGCAGTTTTTCCGTGACAGGCGGCCTGAAACATATGGAAAGCTGGTAGAGCTATAAGCGCGCAGCCAGCATAACCGCCAGGGCGGCAGGTTGAAAGCATGATCAGCCTGCCGGTATTCATTCAGACGATCCACATAAACTACTACGATGGCCATACAGCATAACAGGTTGACCACCGAGCAATATGCCGAAAATTTCAGCGATATCCACCCGCCTTTCGATAATAAGACAGCGGCGCAGGTAGAAGCAAACCGGTGTTTGTTCTGCTATGATGCTCCTTGTATGAAAAGTTGTCCCACCAGCATCGATGTGCCCAAGTTCATCAAGCAGATCGCTACCGACAATATCAAAGGCTCTGCCCATACTATTTTTTCTTCCAACATCATGGGGGCAGGCTGCTCAAAAGTATGCCCCGTGGAAAAGCTTTGTGAAGGGGCCTGCGTATACAACCTGCTTGAAGAAGAGCCCATTCCTATTGCCCGCCTGCAGCGCTATGCTACTGAAAAAGCCATGCAGGAGAGCTGGCAGCTCTTCATCCGCAAAGCGCCTTCTGGCAAAAAAGTAGCGGTCATCGGCGCCGGTCCTGCCGGGCTTAGCTGCGCCCATACGCTCAGCCGTGAGGGTATTGACGTGACCATCTATGAAAAGGAAGCTAAAGGCGGAGGCCTGATGACATACGGCATTGCCGCTTACAAGGTAACGCCTGAGTTTTGCGAGGCCGAAGTGAACTATATCACTTCGATCGGGGGCATCGAGATCCGGTATGGACAGGAATGGGGCAAAGACTTTTCGCTGCAGTACCTGCGCGACAGCTACGATGCCGTATATATCGGCATTGGCGTAGGCATAGCCCGCCAGCTCGATATCCCGGGCGAAGAGCTTGATGGAGTAACGGATGCCATCCATTTCATTTATACTCTCCGCAATGAAGGTTATGGCGCGGTGCCTGTGGGTGATAAGGTAGTAGTTATAGGCATGGGCATGACGGCGATCGATGCCGCCACGCAGGCCAAACGTCTGGGTGCTTCGGAGGTAACGATGGTCTATCGCCGAACCGAAGCGGAAAAGCCGTGCACCGATGTAGAGCTGGATATCGCCCGGCTGGATGGCTGCCAGGTGATCTGGCTGGCGGCTCCTAAAGAAGTGATCGGGAATGACGGGCGCGTGGCCGGTATCACCTGCAGCGTAATGAGCTTAGGCGATCCCGATGCCAGCGGGCGACGTTCGCCGGTGGATACAGGCGAGACCTTTACGCTGGAAGCGGATATGATCATCAAAGCCGCGGGGCAGGTACCATTTACCGCCCTCGTTGATGCCAGCCAGCTATTGCACAGGGATGGCCGGATACAAGCAGGGCCTGGCGGCCTTACCAACCTGCAGGGCGTATTTGCGGGTGGCGACTGTGTCAATGGCGGCAAGGAAGTGGTAGACGCGGTACAGGCTGGCAAGGACGGCGCTAAAGCCATTCTTGCTTTTTTATCACAGCCGGCTTAGTACCCTGGCTTAACAATTAACGGTAACTTTTTATTTCGTTCTTATGGCAGATATCAGCGCAAACTTCCTGGGCATCAAATCTCCCAACCCCTTTTGGCTGGCGAGCGCCCCTCCTACAGATAAAAAATACAATGTGCTTCGGGCCTTTGAAGCCGGCTGGGGTGGCGTAGTCTGGAAAACGCTCGGCTCGCAGGTAAAGAACGTATCGTCACGGTATTCTGCCGTGGATTATCATGGGTCGCGCGTGATGGGGCTGAACAATATCGAGCTCATTTCCGATCGCCCGCTCGATATCAACCTCCGGGAAATTGCCGAATGCGTAAGGCTTTTCCCGGACAGGGCCATGATCGTATCCCTGATGGCCGATAACGATCGTAAAAGCTGGCATGAGCTGATCAAGAAAGTGGAGGATACCGGCGCCCACGGCTTTGAGCTCAACTTCGGCTGCCCGCACGGCATGACCGAACGGGGCATGGGCGCTGCCGTAGGTCAGGATCCTGAGATTGCGCGGATGGTGGTAGAATGGGTGATGGAAGCTGCTACCCTGCCCGTGATCACCAAGCTCACTCCCAATGTGCATTCCGTGGTGCCCACCGGTAAAGCCTGCGTGGAGGCCGGCACCAATGCCCTCTCGCTGATCAATACCATACAATCGGTAACCGGCATCGACCTGGACACTTTTGTGCCTAATCCTAATGTAGGCGGTAAGTCTGTATTTGGCGGCTATTGCGGGCCGGCAGTTAAGCCCATCGCTTTGAAAATGCTGACAACCATCGCCCAGAACGAAATAACCCGTAAAGTGCCCATATCAGGCATCGGCGGCATAAGCACCTGGAAGGATGCTGTAGAGTTCATGCTGCTGGGAGCTACTACCGTACAGGTATGCACGGCCGCTATGAAGCACGGCTTCCGCATCGTGGAAGATATGTGCGAGGGGCTCGGCAACTGGATGGATGAAAAAGGCTTTGCGGGCATCGATGATTTTATTGGCCAGTCGGTACCGAATATGACCCACTGGGAAGACCTGGATATCAATTTCCATATCATTGCCAATATCAACCAGGACAAATGCATTCATTGCGGGCTTTGCTATATAGCCTGTGAAGATACTTCGCACCAGTCCATCAACCTGGCCTACGGGCGTCCCTACAACACATATACCGTGAAGGAAGAGGAATGCGTAGGCTGCAATCTCTGTAAGCTGGTTTGCCCGGTCGATAACTGCATTACCATGGAAGTGCACCGTAAGGGCGATGAATACCTGAACTGGAAAGAATTTGTGAAAAGAGGGCTGCCGCTGAACGATCACTGATAAGCGACGACCGGCATCAGCTTCTTCCAGGCCCTGTGCGCAGCTGCTGCGGCATAATGCTTTTGCTTCTGGCGCTAATTTTGCATTTTTGCATAGAAATAGGCGCCACTATGAATAAAAAGCTCAAAAAAGGATTAAAGATAACCGGTATCGTTTTCCTGTCGCTGATCATTCTTGCGTTTCTGCTCCCAGTTGTTTTCAAAAGCAAGATCATTGCGCTCGTAAAGAAAGAGGTCAACAGGAATATCAATGCCACCTTTGATTTCAAGGATGTTGACATTTCCTTTTTCCGCCGTTTTCCCCGTGTTTCCGTAAGGCTGGAAGATGTATATATCGCCGGTCATGATGAGTTTGAGAAAGACACCCTCGTCGCTGCTAAAGGTATCGATGTGGCCGTTAATCTCTGGAGCTTTGTACGTGGCGACCAGATGAAGGTGTACAGCGTTGACCTGAAAACGCCCCGCATACATGCCCTGGTCAACAAGGATGGGCGGGCCAACTGGGACATTGCCAAAGCCGATGCCTCTGCTTCCGAAAAGCCCGATACCTCCTCGTCCTCCTTCAATCTGACCCTGAACCATTACAGCATCAGCAATGGCTATATCTATTACAACGACCAGCCTGGCAATCTTTGGGCCGAGATCGATGGGCTGGAGCATGAAGGAAGCGGTGATTTTACCCAGGATCTTTTTACCCTTTCTACCCGCACTAAAGCCTCTTCGGTAAGCCTTACCAGTGCAGGAGTTCCTTACCTGGTAAATACCAGGACAGGCATCGATGCTGATCTTACCATTGACAATAAAGCCGGTAAATACAGCTTTAAGACAGATGATATTTCCCTGAACAACCTGGGCCTCTCGGCCGAAGGCTTTTTGCAATTGGTGAATGACAGCACCTACAATATGGATATCCGCTTCAAGACTCCGGGCAATGAGTTCAAGGATATACTGTCGCTGGTGCCGGCCATATACAAAACCGATTTCAATAAAATAAAGACCGATGGCAAGGCTGCTATTGAAGGCTTTGTAAAAGGTGTATACAGCCCGGTGCAGATGCCGGCCTACGATGTAAAGATCAATATAAAGAACGGCTCCTTTCAGTATCCTGATCTTCCCAAGCCGGTAAAAAATATACAGATAGCGCTGCATGCCAGCAATCCTGACGGGCAGCCAGACAATGCGGTGATCGACCTCTCGCGCGGCCACCTGGAGATGGATAATGAACCTTTTGATTTTCGCTTCCTGCTGAAAAACCCTGTAACCACCCAATATGTAGATGCGGCAGCCAAAGGCAAGCTGGATCTGTCCCAGCTTACCCAGTTCATAAAGCTCGACAAGGGCACCCAGCTTGCCGGCCTGGTTTGGGCCGATATTTTTGCCAAAGGGTTTATGAAGGCCCTGCAAGGCCAGCAGGGCAACTTTTCAGCCGGTGGTTTTCTTGATATAAAAGATCTTTATTACACTGCTGCCGACTTTCCGCAACCGTTGCTGAATGGCAATATGAAAGTGCAGCTGGCCAATACAGGCGGCATCGCCGATAATACCACGATAAATGTGCAGTCGGGACATATCGAGGTAGGAAAAGACCCCATCGATTTCTCCGTCCAGGTAAGCCGGCCTATGACCGTGGTCAACTTCAACGGGGCAGCCAGGGGAAGCTTTACCCTTGATCATGTAAAGCAATTCACTACCCTGGAGCCTGGCACCAGCTTGTCGGGTACTTTGCTGGCTGACCTCAGCTTTGCCGGTAATAAGGCTGCCATCGATAAAGGGGAATACGATAAGATCAATACCACTGGCACTGCCAGCCTGGATAATGTAAAATATATAGCGAACGACTATCCTGGCGGCATCAGCCTGCCCCTGGTGAGCGCCACCTTCAACCCGCAGACCGTTTCCATCAACAGCTTTTCAGGCAGCTACCTGCAATCCAATTTCAGCGGTAATGGCACTCTCAACAACCTGGTGGGTTACCTGCTGAAGGATGAGCCGCTCAAGGGCATACTGAATGTAGCGGTTGATAAAATGGACCTGAATAAATGGATGGGCACTTCCGAAGCGCCGGCCGCCGGTACCTCTAAAGAAGGAGCTACCCAGGCCTCCAGCGCAGCTTCTACTCCTTTCCAGGTGCCTGCCAATCTGAACCTGCTGCTCAACGCAAAAGCAGGCCAGGTAAAGTATGACAGGGTAGAATATTCCAATATCAACGGCTCCGTGCAGCTGGCTGACCAAACAGTGAGGCTACAAAACCTGCAGGCCCAGGCGCTTGATGGCACCCTCCTGTTTAATGGCACCTACTCTACCAGGAACAGCAAGAAAGAGCCTGATATTTCACTCACCTATGATGTAAAGGATATAGATATACAAAAGGCGTTTTTTTCTTTCAATACCGTGCAGAAGCTTATGCCTATCGGCCAGTTCATTGCAGGCAAGCTCAATTCGCAGCTTACCGTTAGAGGCAGCCTCAATGGCAATATGATGCCTGAGCTTAATACACTTAGCGGCAATGGCAACCTTCTCCTGCTGGAAGGCGTGCTGAAAAAATTCACGCCGCTGGAAAAGCTGGCAAGCACGCTGCAGATCGATGAGCTAAAGTCGATCACTGTCAGGGATGTAAAGAACTATATCGAGTTTGCCAATGGCAAAGTGCTGGTGAAGCCATTTACGGTAAAAGTAAAGGATATAGAACTGCAGATCGGCGGCATGCATGGGCTTGATCAATCAATCGATTATATCGTTGGGCTTAAAGTACCGAGAAAATATATCGGGGAACAGGGCAACAGCCTCATCAATGGGCTGGTGAGCAAGGCCAATAGCAGCGGCATACCCGTAAAGCTGGGCGATGTAGTGAGCCTGAACGTAAAAATGGGAGGTTCCCTGAATAATCCTACTATCAGGACCGATCTCAAGGAAGTGGCCGGCGATGCGGTAGCCGACCTGAAGCAGCAGGCTGCTGATTTTGCGCAGGAAAAGATCGACAGCGCAAAGGCCCGCCTGAAAGACTCTGTAAATGCAGTAAAGAACCAGGTGGTCAATGACCTGAAAGATGAGGTCAAGAACCAGCTTTTCGGGAATAAGGACTCGGCCAGGAACAATGTCAGCGTAGACAGCACCAAGAAGAAAGCTGAGCAGACATTGAAAAATACCCTCAATAACCTTCTCAACAAAAAGAAGAAACCGGAAACAGATACTACGCCGTAAGCACCGGCATATAAAAAGGATAGCTTTAAGCTATCCTTTTTGTTTTCTCTTATTGAACAATTATCATTGGAGGCTTACCGAGCGGGCCGATGTATTCCGGCGGCCTGAGCTGTTCTCATCGATAGTGCCATTTATGATATAGCGGATCTGCACGCTGTCTGCCTGGTTCAGCGAAGCAGGATTACCGAGAAGCAATACAGTATATATTTTACGCTGTTCTATATCGAAGGTCCTTTCTTTACTGATGTTACCGCCATTGCTGATCGATACTCTTACCGACCCCGGGGTAGCGGCCCTGAACTCACTAACAGTACCAAAGGATGCCGTGCCGTTCACTACATCGGTAGCCCCTGCCGTAATGCGCACATTGGGTGACGCAGAATCAGGGATGGCATTTATATACCGGATATAAGCCTGCCCGTTATTGGCCAGGCTGTCCAGGTAATCGGTCACCAGTATGTTCCGGTAAGTATTATTAGCTCCTGCCAGGAAAGAAGAGTAATACTGGCCCTGCTCAAAGCTCTGCGTGGCCGATGCCAGGGTATTGCCGGAATTATAGTCAAACGCATCTACCGTTCGGGTACCGGCATATATTCCCAGATAGCCGCCGGTATAGCTGGTATAGGCTAATGGCGAACCGGTAAGAGTGTTGCCTGATAATGAAAAGCCTACGGCTGGCTTATCGGTGGCCAGATTAAAGGCCATAATGCCTGCTACCGGCAGATCGGGATTATCATTGTTGGATTTAAGGCACCCGGTTAGTAACGTGCTGCCTGAAATGACGATACCGGCCAGCAGCAAGGTACGGACGGATAAAAAAGCATGTTTCATACGCTGATCTCAACTTTTTAGGTAAATAAAAAATTTATCAGCAGTTGCGCATGGTTTAAGGTAAAAGCAAAGCTTTTTTAAGGAAAGAAATTGTTAACGGGGAAAAATGATGCCAAACAGGCCAGCATCTTCCAATTGGCTGGATTGTTAAGATTGTCTTAACACCTTCAGGATATTTTTAATGTAATTGTGCTTCAGCAACGTTAATGCCTATACATAAAAAGCTGCCGGGAAACCTTTTACATTATTGAGGTTCAGCTCCATTTCAGCGCCATCGATAGTGCGGGCACCTACCACGAACGATTCATATGCGGCTATCTCGATCGAAGCCTGGTTATTTTTAGCAGCGGCATATTCTATTTCATCGGTAAAGCTATCGTGGAGAAAGAAAGCCACATCCCCTTCCAGCGGGCGGTTAGGGCTTAATGAGCGCACGGAAAGCCGGATACCGAAAGAGAATTTGCCATCCAGCGTGGGCTGGTAAAAGGCTTCAAGGATATAATTATTCACCATATCATTGCCTCCCCAGCGGCCTTTCTGGATATCGTCCTTATCATACACCGGCTTAGCATTATATATCTGCTCGATCAGGTTCCGGAACTCAGGACTGACCTCCGTGCTTTCAGGCTGATCAGCATAATCATGCAATATCGGTTCTGTTATTTTAATGTCCCTCGCCTGCCTGATCTCTTCATTCTGCGTACGCTGCACTTCCGTGACCAGCGTTTTCTTCTCATCTTTCAGCTTTCTGTTCTCGATCTCCAGCTCCTGCATCTTGGTATCGCGGAAGATCAGTGACAGGTTGGTGCGTGTCCAGATATACATCATTCCGCCGCCGGCAAAGAAATAAAGCACCATTACAGCATAGCCAAAGACGTAGTAGTTGGCAGCGCAGTCTTCGCAGCATTTTGAAAGCGAATAGCTGATAGACATGGCCGATGTATGAATATAATGCAGGATAGTATTGAGCTTGATCAGGGTCAATCCCAGTATGATCTTGGTAAGCCAGTCAGATACCTCTTCGAGGTTAGCGTTATCTGAATAAGAATAGCTGTTCTCATTGTGATTAATGGTACCGTCTTTATTAAAGCGGTATTTTTCTGCCCGCGGCAGGCCGAACAAAAACCCGATGGCAGCCCCAAATGCAAAGCAGGCGCTTGCTACTGACAGGAACGTGAGGATACCGGCTTTTATTGAGCAGCCTGGCAGAAAGCACATTAGCGCCAGGAAGACGAGCGTAACCAGGATAAAGGCCAGCATAAAGTTTTTGCTGGTATAGTGGAGGTCTTTTTGATCGGTGCTCTTTTTCTTTGTTTTCAGAAAGGAGAACAGGTTGCTGAAGATTGACATGGCTGTTTGTTTATGCTATATTATATACCAGAAAAATACAAGGGCACCGGCGTTATTTTCATCGGGCGGAAGCTATAGTGCTCCCTGTAGGCACGAACAAGATAAAAAGACCTCCGTATTTCATACAAGGGTGTTTTAACGGTAGCTGACCGTGATTATTACTGTTTTTTTATTGAAGAGCTTTAATTACCGAAACGTGGTATTGTCAAGGGTGCTGTTGCTGCTTAGCTTTATCCTGCTTTAAGCAGCAGCATCTTCCGTACCCTTTTTTCTCCAGATGACCGCACAGCCCAACGATAAGCAGGAAATGATCTTCAGGATGACAGGCTGGTAACCACGTAACCATTAAACCTATATATTATGGCATCATTTGAATTGATTGCGCCAAGCGCAGAAATTCTTGCTATTCACGCCGCATTGCTGCCTGGCGGGCAGAAGGGACGCGTGATCATTTTCGGTGGAGATGAGCACAACTTCGATCAGGCTGGTCGCGATAACCAGCAGGCAAACCCGGATGATGTGGACAATACCCGCCTTTATGATATTCACGCCAAGACTATCAGCTATGCTTCTTCGCCTACTACTGACGTATTTTGCTCTGGTCACGCATTTCTCGGTGATGGCCGCCTTGTTATCGGTGGTGGTACCGAGTCGTGGGAAGGCGGCGGCGGCCCTGGCGGCGGCCACGACCATACGCTGGGAAATTTTGGAGGACATCCTGCGTGCTGGGTATTCAATTACAGCCGGAATAGCTGGGAACGCATTGCTGATTTCAATTTCGACAATGCCTGGGGAAAGACCGGCGGCGGACGATGGTACCCAACGCTCATTACCTTACCTAATGGCGACCTGATCGCTTTTTCAGGTCACCCCAGCCGCAGGAGCCTCCAGTGGCATAATAACAATATACCTGAGCGGTACGACCAGGCTTCCAGAAGATGGCGCTGGCTCAAGCCTACGCCTTCCAATATCACTTTCTACCCGCGTGTGCATCTTTTACCCGGAGGGCTTCTCTTTATCTGCTCGGTGAACGATAATACCAGCCGGTTCTATAACCCGGATACAGGCGATTTCACCGGGGCAAGCATCACGGCTCCCGGCGGGATATATGGCGGGTGGGATAACTCATCTGTGCTGCTGCCGCTTTTACCTGCCGAAAGCTATCGTGCAAGGATATTGATGACCAATGATGTGAATGCAAAGCGGATAGACCTGGGTGCCACTAACCCATCCTGGCAGAATGCCGGAACACGCTCAGGCGCTGTTGCGGGCAGGCAAAGGATATTTGGCATATCCACTATTCTCCCTGATGGTAAGATAGTGGTTTTCGGGGGCGTTTCTTCTGATCATACAGATGCTTCGGGCATACTGCAGCCGGAAATATATGACCCGGGCATCAACTGGGCAACCGGTACTTACAGCAATGCCCAGAGCTGGCAAACCCTGCCTGCCGATCCCAATGGCATAGTACGCAATTATCACTCTACCAACCTGCTGCTACCCGACGGCAGCCTGTTTACCGCAGGCTCGAGCCGCAATGCAGCACCCGGCGACCCGGCTACGGTTGGCGAGATGAGGATCGTGCTCTTCAAGCCCGATTATTTTGACAACGCCAATCGTCCTGACCTGAATGCCACCACTCCCAGCGCTACCTACGGCAAGCTCATCACTATTGAAACGCCGCAGGCCGACAGCATCCAGCGGGTAGCGCTTATCCGTAATGGCTCCAGCACCCATGCCTTTAACGCCGATCAACGTTACGTAGGCCTCAACTTCACAAAGGTCAATAACCAGACGCTCAGCGCCACCATACCTTCAGACCCTTCGGTATTGCCCCCGGGGTATTACATGCTCTGGATCGTCAATAATGCAGGTATTCCCTGCAAGCTGGCCAAGTTCATCCGTATCGCTTTCCAGGCAAACGAGATCATTACAGACCGGAGCACTTTTTCGGTTCTTGAGGTTGATGCCGGTCTTGCAGAAGGTAATGCTCTTTTCCAGCGGGCCTTTTATGTAGTGTATGATGGTTTTCTTCCTTCAGAGCTAAGCAATTTTACCGTACCCCCCACGATCAGCTTCCGCTCACCTTCAGGTGTTACCGTAGCTGGTATGTCGGCTACGCTTGCAGATATTGAATATGAAGACCCTTCGCTGCCTGCGGACATACCACAAAAGGTCACTTTTGTATTTGATGTGCGGTTTGCGAACAACCAGGCATTCAATTTTTCCGCTCTTTCCAGCGATGTTACTATCACGGCCGTCCTGGGGCAACATACGGCCACTGCCGTTATCAATCTTATCAAAGCTCCCAATCCTTATATGATCGATGGCAGCACTTCCTGGCTGAGCGTAGACCTTCGGGTATTCCAGATAAAGCGGGGGCAGGTAAGATCGGGTGTTACGCAAGACGCTTCAGGCCCTGGCTTTATCAACGCGCTGCTCGATCGTTTCAATAACCTGCCGGATAACGATTATCACCCTTTCAAAAGCATCACTACCGATCAGAACGACAGCAAGCTGGAATTATCGGAAACGATCGGCGGTGTGGCTGTCTTTAACTACGCTATCGCTAAGGTCCGCTACAAGGCCCCTATACCCACCTTGCCTCCTCTGGATGGTAACGATGCCCGTTATGTAAAAGTCTTTTTCCGGATGTTCAATACGGCAGGTACAGCCATGAGCTATAATTCAAACACTACTTATCGGAGATCAACAGACGGAGATTCAGCTATTTCATTGATAGGTAAAGAAGGAAATGCTATCAGCTCGATCCCTTTCTTTGCAGCGCCACGCGTAAATTACGACACCTATTCCATGAACGACCAGATAGATCTCCCTAACCGCCACACGCTTCCGGCCAAAAACAACCAGGAATCCGTTGCCTATTTCGGCTGCTGGCTGGATATCAACCGTAACAGCGTCAAGCTCTTTCCGCTTAACCCTACAAATGACGGGCCTTTTGCGGTTTCCGGCAGGAAGTCTATACAGGAGCTGATCCGTGGCGTGCACCAGTGCCTGGTGGCCGAAGTGTATTTTGAAGGAGACCCGACGCCTGTAAATGCTACGCCAGGCTCCAGCGACAATCTTTCGCAGCGTAACCTGATCATTGTATCTTCTGACAACCCGGGCAACCAGGCTACGCATACAGTACAGCATACATTCGAGATCAAGCCGTCTTCTTTGAAAATAGCGGGAACGGATCAGGCGCCGAAAGTAAAGGACGTGCCGGTAACCTATCAGGAAATAACTGTTGTTACTCATGAAAAGCAGCGCACAGGCCCTGATTTTCTTATTATTCACTGGAACAACCTGCCCCGTGACAGCCGTATCCTTCTTTATACTCCCGATATAAAGGTCGATGACATACTGGCGCTGGAAGCCTATACCCGCCTGTCGGGTACCCGGATACATAAGGAAGACGAGCACACCTGCAGCTTTAAAGCCAGTGATATCAGCTATATTCCTGTTCCCGGGGGAATGGAAAGGAATATTCCCGGGCTGCTTACCATAGAACTGCCTTCCACGGTGGTAAAAGGCCAGCGGTTCACGGTGCTGGTGCAGCAGGCCCGGTATTACCGCGACAGCCGTCGCATTATCGGCAGCTTCCAGCTTACGATCCCGGTGACCACGGCAAACCTGATGCTGGAAGAAGAGATGCGGGCATTGGCTGTGCTGAAGCATATTCATGCTTCCATACCGGTAGATGATCCATGGTACCAGGTCTTTAACCGTTACCTGAAAGGATTATCCGATAAGGTGGACGGGCTGGGCGGAGATGCCGGCAGCGTACCGGCCGCTCCTGACGACAAATGGATGGAAAAGCTACCGGGAAAACCGACCACGGTTGATATCCCTAATAACTTAGAGGAGGTTGGCAAGAATATCAGTGACATTATCCGGTGCATCAACCAGCATGGTGATAGTATCAGCTGCATTAAGGTAAAGAAGATCAGTATTGATATCCATTTTAAGGATAAGGACTGTTGCTGATCCCGCTATGATCCCCGGCAGCTGCCGGGGATCTTGGTTTAGGGAGATAGAAGATTGGCAGGACTGATGCAACTATGCATGTCGGCTATATAGGTAGTGAGCAAGTAAACCGTATCCCTAATTCATTTATAAAATCGAAGTCAGTAATACAACGTACTCCCATATTCTCGCAAACATTAGGGATTTTGATGCGGTTGGCATTAAGAGCTGTTATCTTTTCTTCTTTTGTAACTACAGTAGCTTTTTGGCTCATGGCATGCGCTATTATCCACGGGTCAGCGAGTGAGCGGGCTCTTGTATTGTCCACTAACGTATAATGGATTGGGTTTCTGGCATAAATATCTTGCAGGCAGCGTGTTATATCACCGGTAATCACATGTACCGGTATAGCGCTTTGCTGAAGCCATTTAGAAAGATCATCTTCAGTATGGACTATTTCGTTAAATACTTCCTTAGGCAGAAAGATACGCGCCTCATTTCCCAAGCGGTTCAATATATCCCAGTAACCGGGGCATATGCTGGGGCATAATACTTTTGCCATGCCTGGATCAGCACATTTGCATCTAAGCAATAGGTTACAGCCGTATTCATCTATATAATTGTGCTTCTATCTTATCAAACTTATTGACCGGCACATTAAGCAAATGGCTCGCTTGCGTAGGCTCTATAAACCCACCACGAAAAGCGTCGAGTACGGTTTGTGTGAATAATCTGCTATTCTTATAGAGCTGCAATAAATAATAGCTGGGCCCTCCGGCATTTTCTCTTGCCTGCCGCCGTGCCTTACGCAGCTCCTCTTTTGCCATAAATTCCCGGAACTCAATATCTGCAGCTTGTTTCAATTGCTTGTACTGATTAAGCGTAATAAGCTGCAGGTTCAGAGCCCGTACCAGGAAAGCAAAAGAGCTTACTCCTAATTTTCTTGCTGCGGCAAATACGGCTTTTGAGGACTCAAATGCGGATGAAGGCATTTGGCTTATTATATCCGCCGGAATAAGAGCATTGGCAGCTACCTCATTACAAAAGAGCTCAACAGGGTGCAGCTTATCCCTGTCCTTTACTTTTGGCTCAATATCGCTGGATATACCTGTAGCAGCAATCCAGATATGAGCGAGCTCATGCACCAATGTGAAAAGTTGTGGGGCATTCCAGTCGTCAGAATTAATAAATATAAAAGGAGCATAAGGATCGGCAATAGCAAAGCCTTGAAGCTCGTCACTATCCAGCTTTAAACGGGAATGTATAAAGCTGGTCCTGGAAATAAATATGCCGCAGGCTTCGGCTTTGTTCATCCATTCCTTAATTGGATTATCATTTTCATAAGCAATGGGATCAATAGACAACGTCTTTAGAATATTTCTGGCAACCACAGAGGGATCTTGCTGTATTGTAAACCGGCCTACAAAAGGAGCTTTGGGCTCACCATTTTCCCGATTGATTGCGCTTATCCAGGCTTGTTTTTGCTGAATTTCCCGAATAATAAATACTGATCCTGTTCCCAATGCTTTAGCATCCTTTCGTCTGAAATCCTGTAAAGGTTGAAAATCTTTAGGGATATCGGGCAAAAAGAAAAGCGCAAAGGGACGCTTAAATGTTTTGGCAAGCAATTGGGCCTGCCTGATCGTTGGCTGACTGATACCTCCTTCCCATTCTTTAAGATTCTCTACAGGCACGCCAGCTTTTGCAGCAGCAGCTTCTTCGGTCATTCTTGCCGTAGTTCTCGCCCACTGTAGTACTTTAGGAGTTATATATGCCCTCTCACCCATATTATGCAAAGATACAAGTTAAGAAAAGTTTTATCTTCTCTACTATCCGCTCATGGCTGATAAAAGAAAAAGCTTGTCAAATGCTTACTTGGAAGGCTTACAGCAAAATGATCGTGAAAAGTTGGGACAACCGGGCAATTGTCGAACCAATTTGAAGAGTCATAGAGATCATAGATTTTCAAAAATCTTAATAACCCAGAGCCTTACCCAAAGGATAAAATCAATAAACATCGATAAAATGGAAAAAGCCTTGCATGAAAGATTCTATCCGGGAAAATAAGATCATAAAGACAAGAGCAAGGAAAAAGCATTTTACAAATTTATTGGAAGACACGAAGAGCGGAAAAACGTTTCGCTAATATTCTGCGCAACCGCATTAACTGTTGATCTTAAGGCTAATTACTTTAGTATTTTATTGTTTCTCCTTACTTTTGCATTATATCAGTTACCGGTAGACGAAATCCTAACGCCCAACGGCATAAAGCCCTGACTGTTGACTGTCATATTAAGTAACACCCTACGATGGATACAGAACAATTAGAAGATAAAAGAGCTTTTTGGAGTAGTAAGCGGCACAAGCTTTGGCTACTTATTATTCCCTCAATTTTTCTCATTGATATTTTTAATAGTAACAAATATTCTCTCTTTTGGTTTTGGACAATTCTAATTGGGGCCACTGTATTCATAATTTATGTTTTGTACCATATGTTTTATCCCAAATTTCCGTGGGTTGACACAAAATCTAAAGACGGAAAATTAATTCAGCAAAAAGCATTTGATTTAATATACAACGACACAGGAGTGTTCCAATACAGTGACGAAGGTTTTTCATTCACGGACCCAGGCCAAACAATTTTTGTTGCCTGGACAGATATTGAAACAATCTTTGCATTTAAAAGAGACTTAATGACAATTGATCAACTTAACATTGAGATCTTTCTAAAAAACAATACACGTATTCGGTTGACAGAGGAAATTGATGGGTGGTTTCAGTTCATTATAAAAATCAAAGAAGTTTTTCCGAGCATTGACAAAGAGTTTGACATAAAACTTATTTTTCCGGCGTTTGAGACAAATCTTACATTAGTGTATAACTCAACAGACAAAACTCAATCAGAATTAATTAACAAGTACTACGAACAATACGGCAGGTAACATTGGTATCGCTGCATCTGTTGGGGGCGCAGCATTACAAGCTTGCCAACATCTGAAAGTAAGTCAGCGCTATGTTCTCAAAGGCGGGCAGCTGAACTGCTTAGCGCTGGTAAATGAATTTATCGGGGGTTTATTACGAGAAAAAGATGAAGCATTGATTTAACTAAAATAAATGTTGATGCGATTTGTTATCCTGTTTTCAAGTGTCGTTATTTTTTTATTATGTGCGTGCCATACTAAAAAGGATAAACAGCGAGGAACATCGGTTTCCTTCGAAGAGCACTGGGATATTCCTGAACTTGAGGCAGTACATGTGGGCAGAATTTATATGGACAACGGAATGGCAGTTATCCAGGTGTTCGATAAAAAAACACGCCAGAACCCGCGATTATTTGTCGCGGATATCCCTAATAAACAATCATATGGTTTTTTTGAATGGCCGGCGGCTGATGAATCGGTCTATTTTGCCTGCGGGATTGACGGACAACAATTTTTTTATTTGAATGACAATAAAAGTATCAAGAGCATAAATCTGTCTACAAGGGCAAGAGATACAATTGGCCTACCCCATGATTTCAGCTTTTTCAATGAATTTGTTGTAAAGGCACAAACAATTTACTCTGTCAATAATGTTTACGGGATAAGTACAATCAAGTTGTTTCCTTCACCGAAATTGCTCGTTATTCCGCCATCCAAAGGGCATTTCAGGTATTGGCAGAATAATTTGTCGATACCTATTCATCCGGATCAGAACCTTGTCAGCTCCAGGGACATAAATGATAGCATATACGCTGTGTATGCAATTGATTCTTCATTAAGAATAAAATGGGAAAGGAATCTCATATTGCATAACATCGAGAATCCTATTCAGTCAATAAGAAAAGATGACTACTACATCGTAAAGGCAGGAAAAAGTATTTATGTTTTTTCAGCTGCGAAAGGTGAAACAATAAGAACCAGGCTATTCAGATCCGATATTTCAGACTTGTTTATGACTTCCAATGGCAATTTAGGATTGTTTTTCTCTCCTTCCCGTGATCGGTTTGGAAGGAATAGCACAAATAGCGATTCAGTGAAAATAGTATTGATCGACCCAAAGGATCTGTCTACAATATGGGAACAGGATATTCCCGGACAGGATTACCAGATTTTTAATAGTAGAAGATCTTTGATTCTTCTTTCCACCAAAAAGTGGTATAGCCTTAACGAGGATAGCGGAGAACTGTCATTACTTCGCGAACCGGGTGAACGAAGATGCATTAAGGATCGGATTTCCGGTGCTACTTATATAAACTCCGGGAATAGCTTTTGGTGGTAATGATAAAATATTTACAAACCATCATCGCTCTCTAATGTGGTTTTTAGCTGCTTGTTTGAATACTTTCCTTTTTTTCCTATTCACACTTAGCAGCCGTTGTGTCGTTATAAACTAATTAAACAAACCAGGATTGCCTTCTGGCTTAACATACTTGCGACCTCCGGAAAAAACTCGTATTCCCGCCCGGTATTCATTAATAAGGCGATTCGAACCATGCAAACAAACGAATGGTTTTCCTGTGTCCCAAACCTGAACAGCATTTCAGAGAATGACCCAAATAAGAAAGGCAGCATTTCTGCTGCCTTGTCCAGTTTAGTCGGGATGACTGGATTCGAACCAGCGACCTCTTCGTCCCGAACGAAGCGCGCTACCGGGCTGCGCTACATCCCGATCGGAAGCGCAAAAATAGAGAAACCTCCTTAAATAAAAAATCGTTTTACCACCTGCCATGCCGGCCCAAAAAGCCCAATTACACGATACCTGCCCCTACTGCTATATAGCCTTATTTACTCCACCTTCAGGTTTCAGGCTTATATCGGCTTCTCTTCTTCTTTTTCTTTCCTTTTACTGCTCCTCTTTCGGCTTGCCCACCAATACAACGGTGGTATCAATACAGGCGCAAAGATCAGGGTGCTTGTCAGCCCGCCAATGATAACAGTGGCCAGCGGTCTTTGAACATCAGAACCGATGCCGCTTGAAACAGAAGCCGGAATAAGGCCGAAAATAGCCAAAACAAGGATAGACAATAATGATCTCAACTGTTCTTTCGATGTCAGGTTCACAAGCCTCGCTGACATAGGGCGATTAAACCCGGCCCGGTTCAGCGCAGAAACCAGCAATACGCCCGCCATCACAGATATTCCGAAGATAGAGACAAAGCCAACGCCTGCCGATACGTTAAAATAGTACCCGCGAACAAGCAAAGCCATTATTCCTCCTGTCAGCGCAAATAAAACGCAGCTTGCCGTTATCAAGGCATGCGGCAAATTCCTGTAAAGCATAAAAAGAGATATAAGGACCAACACCAGGGTCAGTGGAATGGTCAGCGCCAGTTGCTTCCCTGCCCGTTCCAGGTTTTCATACTGGCCGCCATATACCAGCTCATAACCTTTCGGGATACTTATTTCTTTTTCTATTTTACCCTGCAATTCCTTCACAAACCCGCCCTGGTCGCGGCCCCTAATATTGGTGCGCACCGTTATCATTCGCTTGTTGTTGTAACGGTAAATATTGGTCTGCCCTTCCACGAAGCTGATTTCAGCCAGTTGCTCCATTGGTATAAGCGCCCCGGCGGCAGACGGCACGAGCAGCTTCTTTATTTCATCGACGTTATTGCGGAATTGAGGCAGGTAACGGATAACGATATCATAGCGCTTTATGCCGTCATACAGGGTGGAGATATACTTTCCGCCGATAGCTGCTTCAATCATATTTTGGATATCAGAAACATTGATGCCGTACCGCGCGGCATTTTCGCGGTTTATCGCGATAGCTAATTGGTCCTGCGTGCCCTCCTGCTCGATGTTCACGCCCTCGCTGCCCTGCATCGACTTTATGACGTTTGCAATACTGTCGGCCTTGCTGCGCATCATGACCAGGTCGTCTCCTACAATGGAAACGGCAAGATCGGCGGCGCTGCCAGTCACTATTTCCATTACCTGGTCGATAATAGGCTGACCCGACGTAAATTTTACGCTTGGCAGCTCTTTTTCCAATTCGGCAAGGATGCGTTTTACCAATTCTTTCTTTGAAATGGTGTCGCTCCACAGATGGTAGTCTTTCAGCCCTACCAGGATTTCGTTCCTATTGGCAGGAAAGGGATCCGTACCGTCGTCGTTCCTGCCCGTTTGCGTGATGACAAAGGCAATTTGCGGGTATTTTGAAATGATGCTTCTTATCCTGGGTGCATAGCTGGCATTTTCGCGGATGGTAATTCCTGCGGGGAAATTGCCGCGGAGAAAGATGGAGCCTTCATCCAGCTCAGGCAAAAATTCTGTTCCCAGCCTCAACCCGAATGAAGCCAACAGAAGAACAATTGTAAATCCCGCCAGCACGGTTATTTTATAATACCTCAAAAATACCCGCAGTGCTCTCGCATATATTCTTTCAACGAGGGAGAGCAGGAAATTTTTATGCTCCTTCATCGGCTTTTGAACGTTTGCTACGGCTTTATTGTAGGCAAAGGAGATCAGAACGGGAATAAAGGTCAATGCCGCCAGCATAGAGCCGATCACGGCAAATGCCAGTGTCAATGCCATCGGGGAAAACAGCTTCCCTTCTACCCTTGTCATCAAAAGGATGGGCATATATGCCAGAATGATGATGGTAACGGAAAAAAATATTTCCCTTCCTACTTCCTGGGCAGAAAGCAGCGTGATCTTCAGGATACCTTCCTGCTTTTCTTCGGGCGTTGCATTCCGGTACCTGCGTATCAGGTGCTCGGCCATCACGCAGGCGCCATCTACGATAATGCCAAAGTCGATAGCGCCCAATGAAAGCAGGTTGGCCGGTATGCCTGTAAAGCGCATCAGGATAAAGGCAAAAAGCAAGGAGAACGGGATGGTAAGCGCCACTACCAGGGCGCTCCGAACACTCCCCAGGAAGAAGATCAGGATAATGATAACGATGCTTACGCCTTCAAACAGGGTTTTACCGACCGTGTACAGGGAATGATCGATCAAAAAGCTGCGGTCATAAAGCGTTCTGATCTTTACGCCTTCAGGCAGGTAACGTTCCTGCAGATCGGCAATACGTTGCTTTAGCTCCGCTAAAACCTCGCTTGGGTTCTCGTACCTGCGAAGTAAAATGATCCCTTCTACGCCGTTGCTTACGTTGATGCTGTCGCCGGTAACGGCATAGCCCAGCACGCCGCTTGGTGGCGGCGGGGCAACTTCAACGCTGGCTATATCACGGATGAAGACGGGCGCTCCGTTTTCAGACCTCAGAACAATATTCTCAATGTCCTTTTCAGATTTTATAGCCCCTAATCCGCGCACAGCAAATCCCTGACCGCCGCGCTCTAAAATGTTCCCACCGGTATTACGGTTGTTTGCCACAACCGCATTTTCGACCTCAGACACTGTGAGATTGTATTTGCGAAGCTTATCAGGAGATGTAAGAACGTGGAACTGCTTTAAAGGCCCGCCAAAAGTGGTAATGTCGGCAACGCCGTCGGTCTGTAAAAGATAAGGCTTAATGACCCAATCCTGCAGGTCCCTTAGCTGCATAGGCGTAAAAGCGGGAGGCGCTTCCACCACGTAGCGGAAAATTTCGCCTACCGCTGTTGAAAGCGGCGCGAGCTCGGGCAACACGCCTTCAGGGAGCCCGGCAGTTGCCAGCCGTTCCATAACCTGCTGCCTGGCAAAATAATCGTCCGTGCCGTCCTTAAAAGTGAGCTGCACCACGCTCAAACCGAAAATGGTGCGGCTTCTACGGTCCAGTACATTAGGTGTGTTTTGCAGCGCCCTTTCGATGGGAACTGTGACCTGCTGCTCCACTTCTTCGGCTGCCCTGCCTTCGTATTGGGCCACCACGATCACATTTGTGTCGGCAATGTCCGGGTAAGCTTCAATTTTCAGCTTGGTAAAGCAGTAATAACCGACGGCCATTACCGTAAGGCTTGCCGCAACTATAAGCCAACGGTTCTTGAGTGAGAATATGAGAAGGTTTTTGATCATAATTTACCATTGCTCAACAGCGTGGGTCACAATAAAGCCGCCCCGGTATTGTTTTCGTAATTCGTTTAAGGCCTGCTTTACTTTTGCAGTATCGTCGATAAAGATGATAAGCATAGGAGTTTCATCAAACGAAAATTGCTGTGCGGGTTGCTTAAGCCGGTGATGGCCGCCAAACCCTGAATGGCCGGCAAAGGAGGTCGCTCCTGCAATCCCGTTCTCGATCAGCAATTGCATAATGAACTGATGAAGCGGCTGCAAGCCTTTCAGCTCGTCCTTATCAATATAGATCTGTGCTTGTATCATAGCCGGTAATAAGCTTTCAGTGATAGTATTAATCGAATGATCGGGCAAGATCAATATCCAAAGCTCAATCCCTTTAATTGCACAACACCTTCCACGGCAACTTCATCCCCGTTGTTCAGCCCACTGAATACGATGATCCGGTCACCAAGCTGCTGGCCGGCCTGGACCTCCTTTCGCTCAAACCCGGTAGCCGATCTTTTTATGAATACATAATTCTGCCCCTGCACCGTCACCAAAGCTGTTTTGCTGACGCTGATAAAATTGCCTTCGCTGATACCGAAAGAAATGGTGGCAAACATTCCTGCCTTCAGCTTTTCCGACGAGTTATTGACGCTTATGCGAACCCTTATCATCCTTGTGGCCGCATCTATCACATCCGCTACTTCTTCAATTTTTCCTGTATACCGTTCGTTAGGGAATGATGTGAAGGAGATATGGCAAGCGCTTCCTTCTTTTATCTTGCCGACCTGGTTTTCCGGAATATCGCAAATGATATAGGCGGTACCTGCTTTTGCCTTACGTAATGATCCCGGATCGAAGCCTCCTGATTTTAACTTCGCCTCATGCTCTATCAATGCCGCTCTTTCATTGGCCAGGCTGGTCTCTTCCATGCTCAACGCGGTCTGGGCATTTAACAGGTCCTGCCCGGTGGCTGCTCCATGCAAATGCAGGTCCTTTGTCCGTTCCAGCTCGATCTGCTTTTGCCGGATATTGATGTCCTGAATCTGCCGAATGCTGATCTGGTGCTGGATCAGCAGCGTGTAATTGCCTGCCAGGTCGGGGTTCTCAAACAAAACAATGTTCTGGAATGCCCCGGCACGGGAAGCAATAACAGTAGCCCCGATCTTACCGATGGCGCTTACGTCGGCATCGATATTGCTGCTGCTCACTTTTTCGGTTGTAAAGAAAGAAGCGGCTGTGGGATCGGGGAAAACTATTGTCTGCCCGTCATTGCTGACTGCAGGGGCCGGTATTTTTACCTCCTGCTTTTTTCCTTTGCGGGCGCAGGAGGTACACAACGAAAGCGCCAGCAGTATATAGATAGTCTTTTTCATCGTGCCAGTTGATTGATCATACCTGTTGCATAAAGCAGCTGCAAGCAGCTTTGACGGTATTGCTGTAAAGCATCATAATACTGTTGCTGCGTCTCCAGCCAGCTACGCTGGGCTTCCAAAAAATCGATAATGGTAGTGCCGCCCTTGAGGTAAGCATACTTTACATTGTCTAAAATGGTCTGTGATTGCTGCAGAACAGGCTTGAAATCCTGAACGTTCTGCTGGTGAAGCTGATAGCTGGCATAAGCAGTTGCGACCTCGGTCTTCAGCTGACCCTGTATGGCAAAAAGATGCTGCTCGGCCTGGGCTTTCAGCAGGTGCGATTTTTTTATTTCGCCCTGGTTACGGCTGAAAAAAGGCAGATCGATAGTAGCATAGATCCCAAAATAAGGAATAGCGTTTTGAGGGTTCCAGATAAAACCTAATTCGGGTTGCGGAAAGGCAAGCGACCTTTGCAGCTCGATATTGCTTCTTGACACTTCGATCACCGACCTTGCCGCCAGGATATCGCTGCGGCTTTGTAATGACTGCACGATCAGGCTGTCCATGCTTACAGGGGTGTCAAAAATAAAATTGTCTGTGATATCAATGCTTATGCTGTCCTGCACCCCCAGCAAAAAACGCAGTTCCTTTTGTAGGTTGACAAGCTCCTGCATCGCTGTTTTGTATTGAATGGCATATTGCTTTGACAATAGCTCGGTACGGAACAGGTCAGTTTGGGTAATGACCTGGTTCTTATAACGAAGCTGATTGCTCACAACCAGGCTATCTATATTGCTTTTGGCCGTGCTCAGGATATCCAGTTTCTTTTGGGCCGTCCACGTTTCCAGCCATTTTGAAGCCACATCAAAGAGCAGGTTACGCTCGGTTTCTGTATATTTTTTTTCAGCAAAGGCAACATTCCTGCTGGCAATCTTTATTTTATATTTGCGTTGTCCTGCCACCTGAAAAGTTTTGGTAAGCTGCCACCAAACCTGCCTGGTCTGCCCGCTGTGCCAACCAGTATTTGCGGGGAACTGCGAAGGCTGGGCCAGTTGCAAGGTCTGGTTGTTTAAAACAGGGTTAGGCCTAAGCCCGGCAGTGACAATATCGGCTTGCGCTATGCCGATCTCGAGCTGCTCCGTTTTCAGAAAAGGGTTACCGGCCTGTGCAGCCTGAAGAGCTTGTTGCAGGGTATAGCGGGTCTGTGCTTTCGAGGTAAAAAAAAGCGATAAGATAAAAAATAGAGGAAAAGCATATCTAAAGCGAAACAACATGGCTCATTTTTGTTCGCTGCAAAGGACTTCAAGGCCTTTAAAAAAGACAATTAGAAAGCCAACAGAAAAAAATTAGAATTTTATTAGAAAAATATGCTGCCTATACCTGGCAAACTGCATGAGCTATCTTTCGCTTGTTCTTAAATAACGGATAATATGAATACACTGCTTGTATTGATCGATTTCTCCCAAAGCTCCTTAAATGCTGCGCAATATGCTCTTAGCTGGGCATTCCAGCTAAATATAAAAAAAGTGGTATTATATCATAGCACTGCCGGCGAAAGTACAGGCGAGGAAGATATTGCCAAAGAACTTGAGAAAATATCACGCAGGTTGGTACGGGAAGATAAAATAGAGATCACCTGTATAGTGAACAGCGATGCGCTGGATGAAGGGATCAACGCGCTGGCCAGGCAATACCAGGCCTTTTTGGTCGTAATGGGAATTACCGGCCGGAATAAGGTGGGGCAAAAGCTGATCGGGAGCAATGTGTTCCAGGTTTCGCAAACTGCAGATGTTCCTGTGCTGGTGGTGCCTGCCAAGGCTAAGTTCAAGACCATCAGGAATATCGCGCTCGCCCTGCCGATAATTGCCGACCTGCAAAGCCATACGCCACGCGACGACATTAAATCGTTTGTAAAGACGCTGGGAGCCACCCTTATGATCGTCAATGTTGCGGGAAGCAAGGACAGAACACCTAAGCCGGTGCTGTATGCCGGCCTAAAGGACCTGTTTGGCCTGTTTGACGAATTGAACCCTTCCTATCATTTCCTTACTGACCAGAATACCGCAAGCAGCATCGCTGATTTTGCAAAAGACAACAATGCGCAGCTGCTGATCAGCATTTCCGGCAAGCATGGGTTCCTGCAGGGGATGTTTAAGCCAAGCATAACCAAGAAGCTGGCCTATCATTCTGTGGTCCCTTTGCTCATCTACCGTTCCGGGAAAGAATAGGCAGTTTAAATATGCGGCAGCTCAACGATGAATGTGGTTCCCCGATCTTTTTCAGACAGGACGGTAATGATGCCTTTGTGCAAAGCAATGATCTTTTGCGTAAGCGAAAGTCCTATACCATTACCCTCCGCAAAATTTTTGTTTTCGCCGCGATAAAAAGGGATAAAGATATTTTTCAGATCATCATCTCCAATGCCAATGCCCCTGTCGGCAAATTGCAGCGTGATCTTTTCCCTGCCAAATAAAACGGAAACCCTGGCCTGCTTATCATTTGAAAACTTGCAGCCGTTTTCAAACAGGTTTGCAAAAGCTACCTTTAAAAGGTATTCGTTACCGCTTACTGAAATCTGGCTATCATGGTCAAAGTCATTTTCAAAATGAATATCGATCTTGTAGTCGGGGTTTGCCTGCTGTACCTGCTGCCTGCCATCCAGTAATGCCTCATCTATTCGAATGGGCCTAAAAGCGATCTCGGAAGGATCATAGCTTGCTTTTGCCAGGTCAAGCAGGCTGTTTGAAAGACGGGCCAGTTTTCTGGCATCGGCCAGCGCATTGCTGACAGCATCTTTATACTCTGCGACCGTTCGGTTCCTGCCGGCCGATAATTCCAGCTCCGTTATAATGGCGGCAAGAGGCGTTCTCAGCTCATGAGCAATATTTGAAACAAAATGCTTTTGCGCCTCAAAAGAGTTTTCCAGCCGGTTCAGCATTTCGTTGAAAGTGTTTGCCAGCTCTGAAAGCTCATCCCGGTTACCGTTGCCGGGCAGGCGTAAGTCGAGGTTTGTAGCGGAAATTGCCGTAGCCTTTTCAGTCATTTCCTTTACAGGCTCAAACGCTTTTCTTGAAAAGAAACGCCCTGCTATGTAGATAAAGAGGATGGAAATGATGAAAACGACGATGCAATCTTTAAGAAGGCTGTCCAGCTTGCTGTAACCATATTGGTCGTATGCGGTGGCGGTAACTATGAAGCTTTTGCCTTTAAACTCATATCGCAGACCGATCACCTGCCAGCTATCCTGGTAAAAGCTTATCTCGCCCTTTTGATTGATCTCATCCATCATTTGCCGGGTCTCCTTCACATAGTCAATATCTACTGCATCATGGTATAGCAGGGTAAATGCCGTATCATAAATGGCTACTTCTACTTCATTCAGTATTTCCCGGTTACTATGATAAATATCCTGCAACGTTTGCTTCTCTACGCTGGCGTTTAAAAAGAGGTTGGCTTTTGTGATAGCCTCTTTTTTCAGGAGAGCATAGAACTCCTTTTCCCGGTTTTCCCTGGCCGAATAATAGATAACAGCGGCAAACGCCAATAAAATAGTAGCGGTAATAAGGGTGAATAATATGGTTATCCGTGTCCTGACCTTCATTATTCTGCTTTCAAGATAAAGCCCATGCCTGATTTGGTGTGGATGATCTTTTTATCGAAGCCCCGGTCAATCTTTTTCCGCAGGTAATTGATATAAACATCGATGAAGTTCGTGCCCGTATCAAAATGGGTGTCCCAGACCTTTTCGGCAATCTCTGTTCTCGACAGCACCCGTTCAGGGTTTTGCATCATGTATTCCAGCAGCTTAAATTCCTTTGGCGTCAGGTTTATTTCCTGCCTGCTTCGTTTTACGATCTTGGTATGCAAGTTCATTTCAAGGTCTGCAAAGCGTAGGATGAACCCTGCGCTGTTCAAGGCTTTTGTATTCCGCTTCAGCAGGGAACGGATGCGGACCAGCAGTTCCCGCATTTCAAAGGGCTTTACAAGATAATCGTCTGCGCCTGCATCGAAGCCTTCTACCTTATCGTCTGTTGTGCCTAATGCGGTCAGCATAATAATGGGTGTATCGGGCTTGCTTTCCCTGATCTGCCTGCACAGATCGAGCCCGTCCAGCTTGGGCAAAATGATATCCGTTATTATCAGGTCATAGTCATTTTGAAAAGCCAGCTTTCTGCCTGAAATCCCGTCAAATGCCAATGTAGGGGCAAAGCCCTGCTCCTCCAGGCCTCTTTGTATGAGCTCGGCTACTCTTTGATCATCTTCTATGATTAAAATTTTCATGCTGGCTGCCTGATACCGATCCCAAATTTAGTTTTTTATATAAACGAATACATGTTTCTGTCAAGTCCCTCAGCTAAAAGTATGCGGAGTAATATGCTTTCCTTAATCCGGAGAAAAGCTGCTTTGTGCCGGGGCGATTAGAGCGACCCTCCCGACGGAGGTCGGGATGCGCTACCGGGCTGCTCAACAAAAAAGCCCATCAAAAAATGATGAGCTTACTTGTTTGGTCGGGACGACCAGCTTCGAATTAGCGACCCTCCCGACCTCCGTCGGGATGCGCTACCAGGCTATCCAACAAAAAAGCCCATCAAAAAATGATGAGCTTACTTGTTTGGTCGGGACGACTAGATTCGAACTAGCGACCCCTTGCACCCCATGCAAGTGCGCTACCGGGCTGCGCTACGTCCCGAAACCATTGCAAGCAGCATAACTGCCTGCGGGGCTGCAAATGTAAGATTTTTCTTCAAAAAAACCAGATTCTTTATCAGGGGAATATCCCGGCCGAAATTGAACGATAATGGAATAAGTAGCTATTACCTGCGCTCAATGATCACATCAGGCTCTTGCTGCCCCTGATAAAACCTGACCAGCTTTCCTTCCTGGAAATAAAAGAATTTTACTACAAGAGCCCCTCCCAAAGGATAGTTCACCTTTTTGTAAATTGTCTGATCTGTGTCGGCATAGACCAATTCAACCTTGTTTTTTCTTTTGAATTCCTCCTCCGACATCCCAACGGCAAATTGTGGCGCATCACAACTGTTAATAATAACAGTAATGGCCAAGACTTTGAAAAGTTTCATAAGAAAGTTTAATGAACTGCTTGTCCCTGAGCAGTGAACAAAAAAATAGCGTGGGACATTTAGCCGCTTGGTAAGAAGGTACTGGTAAGAACCCACACTCCAAAGCAAACTAAAGCCCACGCATAGCGTGAGCGTTCAGCTTGATTCTTTGGGAGTGTATTGAAAGATTACCAGTTTTTCTTACTCAAAAAATCAGCTAACGCCAAAATATTTTCGCTTAAAAATAAAAAAAATACTGTTTGCCGCAGTAAACAGTATTTTCAGGTCAATCAGCCTGTCAATGGATCTTGCTTTAAAGAAGAAAATGCTGTTAGTTATTTCGCTACTGGTAAAACATTGCCAGCCCGCTCAATTGCAGGTAGCGGGAAATAGCGGCTGGTTGGCAAAACCCGGGTTTCGTCAATATTAAAACATCCGTTATCTTTGCTGCTTAATGAAAATACTCATTAAGCAGGCGAAAATCACAGATCCTTCCTCTTCCTACAACGGGCAAACAGCCGCTATTTTTATTGAGCACGGGCAGATCACGCATATTGGTGAGATACCGGGTATTGCTCCCGATGAGATCATCGATATCCCCGGGTTGCACGTATCGCCCGGGTGGGCCGATATATTTGCCAGCTTCGGCGATCCTGGCTATGAATTCAAGGAGACGCTTGAAACAGGGGCAGAAGCAGCGGCTGCCGGCGGCTATACCGATGTATTAGTGATACCCAACACCAACCCCGTGCTGCATAATAAGGCCGGTGTGGAATATATCATACAAAAAAGCAAGCCGCTCCCCGTGCAGGTGCATCCGCTGGGGGCTATTTCCCGCAATGCAGAAGGCAAAGAGCTGGCCGAAATGTATGATATGAGGTCCAGCGGCGCTGTAGCATTTACTGATGGCACCAGCAGCGTACAGTCGGCCGGTCTGCTTCTCAAAGCGCTGCAGTATGTAAAGACATTCAACGGCCTGCTGGTGCAGCTACCTGATGACAAGACCATCAACCCGCAAGGGCTGATGAATGAAGGCATTGTATCTACCCGGCTCGGCCTGCCGGGTAAGCCGGCCATGGCAGAGGAGCTGATCGTATCGCGCGATATAGAGCTGGCCATCTATGCTGGCTCCCGCATACATTTTACCGGCATATCTTCTGCCAAATCACTTGACCTGGTGCGCCAGGGAAAAAGCCGCTACAAAGGCATCAGCTGCTCGGTAACTCCCCACCATCTTTTTTTCTGCGATGAGGATCTTACCGGCTATGATACCAACCTGAAAGTAAATCCCCCGTTACGTACATCTGCCGACCGGGAAGCGCTGCGAGCTGCAATAGCTGAGGGCACTGTCGACTGTATCGCCACTCACCACCTGCCTCATGAATATGACAGTAAAGTGGTGGAATTTGAATATGCCAGGCCTGGCATTATCGGTCTTGAAACGGCTTATGCGGCCCTGAATACGGTATTGCCCGATATAAGCCAGGAACAATGGGTGCGCCTGCTGTCCATTGCCCCGCGTCAGCTGTTTGGCCTGCCACTCCTTTCTATAGAGAAGGGCAGCGTGGCTTCGCTCACGCTTTTTGATCCGGCGGCCTCCTGGGCGGTGAGCGCCAGCAATATTCTTTCCAAATCATCCAACACCCCGTTTACCGGCAAAGAGCTTACCGGCAGGGTGCTGGGCATAATCAACAAAGGCCGGGTCTTCACGTCCCCAACCAACTAAGAAACTCATGAAAAGGCTTACTCCTCTTGCTAAAGGTGCTATTACCGGCACAGCCTGCATACTAATTACCCTTGCGTTATACAAATGGCTGCGGCCTGAATCATCCTGGAACTATAGCGTATTTGCAGTGTACCTGGCAGGAATAGTCTGGACGTTGATCAGCTACCGGCAGTCCGGCAACTGGACAGGCACATTCGGGGACCTTTTTTCCCAGGGTTTCCGTTCCTTTATCATTGTTACGCTCATGATGGTATTATTTACCGGCATCTTCCAGAAAATGCATCCTGAATTTGCCGCAGCGTATGCTGAAGTGCATAGGAAGGAACTGGCAAAGGATGCCAACAAGACGCCCGGGGAAATTGCTGAAGCCGTGGAAGCCGTTAAAAAACAATATCCGACCGCGGTGGTTTACTCTACAATTTTCGGATATTTGATGCTTGGCGCTGCCTTTACAGCTATGGTTTCAGGGTTGATATTAATAAGGAAAAAATAAGCATGGACCTATCTCTTGTCATACCATTATTAAATGAAGAAGAGTCGCTGCCCGAGCTGGCTGCCTGGATAGAAAAAGTGATGCAGGCAAACCAGTACACTTACGAGATCATCTTTGTGGATGACGGCAGCTCCGATAATTCCTGGGAAGTGATACAGCAGCTGAGGCTGCAAAATCCTAATATAAAAGGGATCAAGTTCCAGCGTAATTACGGCAAATCGGCCGGTCTTAACGAAGGTTTCCGCGCTGCCCAGGGCGATGTGATCATTACCATGGATGCCGACCTGCAGGACAGCCCCGATGAAATACCTGAGCTACGCCGCATGGTGCTGGAAGACGACTATGACCTGGTGAGCGGCTGGAAGAAAAAACGCTATGACAACAAGCTCACCAAGAACTTGCCGAGCAAGCTGTTCAATGCAGCTGCCAGGCAGATGAGCAAAATAAAGCTGCATGATTTCAACTGCGGGCTCAAAGCCTACCGGCTGAAAGTGGTCAAGAGCATCGAAGTGTATGGAGAAATGCATCGTTATGTGCCGGTATTGGCCAAATGGTCGGGCTTTCGTCGCATCGGTGAAAAAGTGGTGGAGCACCGCGCGCGTAAATACGGTGTCAGCAAGTTTGGCTGGAGCCGTTTTGTGAATGGTTTTCTCGACCTGGTATCCATTTTCTTTATCGGTAAATTCGGGAAACGCCCGATGCATTTTTTCGGGCTTTGGGGTACTTTGTTTTTCCTGGTAGGCTTCAGCTCTTCGCTCTATCTTATTATTTCCAAGATCATCGACCCGGCCTATGCCATGACCAACCGCCCAGGGTTTTATATAGCGCTTACGGCCGTAATTATCGGCGCGCAGCTCTTCCTGGCCGGTTTCCTGGGAGAGCTCATTTCCCGTAATTCCCCGGGCCGTAATTCGTACCTCATTGAAGAAAAAGCCGGGCTCTGACCAGGCGATGAGCCCTCGGGCTGCCTGTCATCCCCGATATCGACTACATGGCTAAAATAATCATCATAGGACCTGCTTATCCCCTTCGCGGCGGCCTGGCCACCTTTAACCAGCGCCTGGCCCTGGAATTCCAGCATATGGGGCATAGCTGCATCCTTTATTCCTTTTCCCTGCAATACCCAGGCTTTCTTTTTCCGGGTAAAACGCAATATACTGACGAGCCTGCGCCGGAAGGGCTTACCATCAAAACTGTTATCAATTCCATTAACCCGCTTAACTGGATCAGGGTCGGAAATATGCTGCGTGAAGAAAAGCCGGATATTATCCTGGTCCGTTTCTGGCTACCGCTGATGGGGCCGGCGCTGGGCAATATCCTGCGGCGCGCCCGTAAAAATAGGGCTACGCGCATTGTGTGCCTGGCAGACAATATCATTCCACATGAAAAAAGACCAGGCGATGTAATATTCACGAAGTACTTCCTGCGCAGCTGTGATGCCTTTATCACTATGAGCGAAAAAGTAATGGCTGATCTGCGCCTGTTTGAAAAGACCAAGCCTGCCCAGCTGGTGCAGCACCCGCTTTATGATAATTTTGGAGATAAGATGCCGCAGCAGGAGGCCCGCCAGCATCTGAAGCTGCCGGCTGATAAAAAGATCATCCTGTTCTTTGGCTTTATTCGTCATTACAAGGGGCTTGACCTGCTGCTGGAAGCCGTGGCCCTGTTGCGTGACCAGGGTATGCTCTCCGACTTCAGGGCAGTGATTGCCGGGGAATTTTATGAAGAAGAAAGGAAATACCAGGAGCTGATCGACCGCCTCGGCATCAGGGAGCTGCTGATCCTCCGCACTGATTTTATCCCCGACAGCGAGGTCCGTTATTATCTTGGCGCGGCCGATGTATTGGTGCAGCCTTACCGCAGCGCCACGCAAAGCGGCATCACTCCCCTGGCCTATCATTTTGAGCGCCCCATGGTAGTTACCAATGTGGGCGGCCTGCCGGCCCTGGTGCCTGATCGTAAGGCTGGACTGGTAGTAGCTCCTGAGCCGGCTGCCATAGCTGAAGGTATCCGCAGCTTCTATGAATTAGGAGAAGATTTTTTTATTCCGCATCTTCGCAGCGAAAAGCAAAAGTACAGTTGGGCGCGCCTGGCAAATGCCATACAGGAAATTGCCGGCAGGGCCTTGTAACGAAAGCAAATCCTTACGTAACCCACCGATCATTATGATCTACAGAAGCAAAGCCCCGCTGAGGATAGGCTTGGCCGGCGGCGGCACCGATGTCAGCCCTTACAGCGATCTTTACGGAGGCGCCATATTGAATGCCACCCTTTCATTGTACGCTCATGCCACGATCGAGCCGGTGGAGGAGAAAAAGATCTTTCTTTCCGCGATAGACCGTAGCGAGCACCAGGAATTCGATATCGCCAAAGAGCTGCCGATCGACGGGAAGCTCGACCTGCTGAAAGGGGTATATAACCGCGTACAGCGCGACTATGACATTCCTGAAACCGGTTTCCGTCTTTCGACCTTTGTAGATGCGCCCGCCGGCTCAGGCCTCGGCACTTCCTCAACGCTGGTGGTGGCTATTATCGGCGCCTTCGTGGAAATGCTGAAGCTCCCGCTGGGAGAATATGATATCGCTCATTACGCTTACGAGATAGAAAGACAGGATCTTGGCCTGGCCGGCGGCCGCCAGGACCAATATGCCGCAACCTTCGGCGGCGTTAATTATATGGAGTTCTACAATGCCGACCGGGTGATCGTCAACCCGCTCCGCATCAAGCAAAGATACCTGTTCGAGCTGGAGAACAACTTGCTGCTGTATTATACCTCTACCAGCCGTGAGTCGGCCAAGATCATCGAGCAGCAAAGCAAGAACGTGGTCAACAAGCAGGAAAAATCGATCGAGGCCATGCACCAGCTCAAAGAGCAGGCGCAAATGATGAAGGAAGCCCTGCTGATGGGGCGGCTGCACCAGATCGGCGAAATACTGGATTTTGGCTTCCGCCAGAAACGGAACATGGCCGAAGGCATATCTAACAGCCTGATGGACGAGATATACGAAACGGCCCGCCAGGCAGGCGCTACCGGCGGCAAGATATCAGGCGCAGGCGGGGGTGGCTTTATGATATTCTATTGCCCCGGCATAACAAAGCATAAAGTAGTGCAGGCCCTTGAAAGGTTTGGCGGCCGTTATCGGCGCTACCAGTTTGTAGAGCATGGCCTGACCACCTGGGCGGTCTGATAAGCGCTGTATTTTCCTGGTGCAGCTCCGGACCGGCATCTTTTGCAATCAGCATATCTTATGCTAACTCCCGATCTGCGGGAAACAACTACTTTTGCACCATGGAAAAAATAAGATCGATCATACAGGCTTCCATCGATGTAAAGCAGCAGCTTCTGCAGGATGAAGAGCTGCTGGCAGTGATCGCCAATGTATCCCGTATCATCACCGACGCGTTCCGGCAGGGCCGGCGGGTATATTTCTGCGGCAATGGCGGTAGCGCCGCCGATGCCCAGCACCTTGCGGCGGAGTTCTCCGGGCGCTTTTATATAGACCGCAAAGCGCTTCCTGCCGAAGCCCTTCATTGCAATACATCCTATCTCACCGCTGTGGGCAACGATTATGGGTACGAGCTGGTCTATGCGCGTATCATTAGCGGCATCGGGCAGGCCGGGGACGTGCTTATCGGTCTTTCTACCTCCGGCAACTCGGCCAATATCATCAAGGCCTTTGAGGTAGCCCGCGAAAAAGGGATCATTACCGTGGGGCTGACAGGTATTACAGGCGGGCAGATGAAGCCCCTGAGCGATCACCTGGTCAATATACCTTCGGCCGACACACCGCGCATACAGGAAAGCCATATACTGGCCGGTCATATTATCTGCCAGCTGGTAGAAGAACAATATTTTAACCTTTAGCTTTTTCTGCTTATGCTTCAAGCCATTGTCCTGGCCGGAGGATTGGGTACCCGGTTGCGCTCGGTTGTTTCCGATCTTCCCAAGTGCATGGCCCCGGTGGCGGGGCGTCCCTTCCTGTTCTATGTCATCAATTACCTGCGAAGCCAGGGCATACACGATTTCATCTTTTCGCTGGGCTACAAGCATGAAGTGATTGAAGCCTACCTGCAGGAGCATTTTGCCACACTCTCCTACTCCTGCGTGGTAGAAAAAGAGCCGCTCGGCACAGGAGGCGCCATTTTGCTGGCCTGCCGTAAAGCCGGCAGACGCAATGTGCTAATCGTGAACGGCGATACCCTTTTCAAAGCAGACGTGCCTGCCCTGGAGGCCTTTCACCGGCAGGCAGCGGCGGATTGCACCCTGGCCCTGAAGCCGATGAAGGGCTTTGACCGTTATGGCGTGGTAGAAACGGATACGTGCCACCGCATTACGGCATTTAAGGAAAAGCAGCCTTATGATAACGGGCTTATCAACGGAGGGACCTACCTGCTTGACCGGGAAGCTTTCCTGGCACAGGGGTTGCCGGCCAGGTTCTCTTTTGAAAAAGACTATCTTGAAAAGCTGTTTGCTGAAAAGAGCTTTTTTGGCCTGCCGCAGGAAGGCTATTTTATCGATATCGGCATTCCTGAAGACTATAACCGCGCCCAGCTTGATTTTGCCCGCCCCCTGCCCGATCTACGGCAGATCGATCCTTCCTGGACCATTTTCCTGGACCGCGATGGCGTATTCAACCACGACAAGGTTGGCAGTTATGTCTTTACGCCAGACGAGTTCGTGTTTTACGACGGAGCGCTGGAAGCGATGGAAAAGATCAGCCGGCTGTTTGGGCACGTGATAGTCACCACCAATCAACGCGGTGTGGGCAAAGGCCTGATGACCGAAGAAGCCCTGCACCAGGTAAATGATAAGATGAAAAAAGCGATCAGGGAAGCGGGGGGAAATATCCATCACGTTTATTTTGCCACGGCGATCAGCAACCTTGACCCGGTACGGAAACCTAATCCCGGCATGGCCTTCCTGGCCCAGGAAGATTTCCCTGGTATAGATCTCAATAAGGCGATCATGGTGGGCAATAACCCGAGCGATATGCAGTTTGGCCGGAATGCCGGGCTGTACACCGTTTATCTTACTACCACCAATCCACCTTACAGGCTGCCTCATCCCGACGTGGACTGGCAGTTTGATTCGCTGGCCAGTTTTGCCAAATCTTTATAAAACAGGATAAAATTTTCCCCTTTTTTTGGCGTTACTTGCAGGTCACGGCCTCTATAAACAGATGCCGGCAGTAAAATCTTATCCGGGCAGGTAAATAAACAGTACATGACCAGCAAAAACTATCATATTTCCAGGCATTTGATCCTGATCTTCATTATTGCCGTTTGCACGCTTGGCTCTTATGAGTCGGCTAAGGCCCAGGCCATTACAGCAGCCGACCGGAAAAAGCTCCGCTTGAAGGAAGATTCGCTGGCCGACTATGCCCGTTACCTGATCACCGATACCCTGTTGCAGGACCGTATGGTGTCTGACAGCATTTTTATCAAGACGCTGATCAGGGCCCTGCAGATCAAAAACTCTTTTTATTATCCCTTTGAGTCGGTGCTTGGCATTTCCAAGCTCTATGCGCCAGACTCTTCTTTCCGCATCTTTACCTGGAACCTGGAATACGATAATTATTATTCCCGCCAGCGCGGGGCTATACAGATGCGTACCCGCGACGGCTCGCTCAAGCTTATCCCGCTGCGGGATGTATCGGAATTTACTGACAATGCCATGGATTCGGTCAGGGGCCGCAGCAACTGGATCGGGGCCGTGTATTATAATATCGTAAAGACCCAGCATAGCGGGAAAAGCTATTATACGCTCTTTGGCCTGGATGCGCACAGCGTCAGGAGCACCAAGAAATGGATAGAGGTCATGTATTTCAATAATAACGGTGAGCCGGTATTTGGCGGGCCGTTCTTCAGCTATGCCCGCGACAGCGTAAAAAAGCGTGACCAGTACCGCTTCAGCATCGAGTTCAAGAAGGATGCACGGGTATTGGTGAATTATCTTCCTGAAGAAGACCTGATACTGGTGGATCACCTGGTATCGGAAAATGATGAGCCTGACAATCCCTGGACCCTTATCCCCGACGGCGACAATGAAGCATTTAAATGGGAAGGCGGCAAATGGGTGCATATCGACAAGGCCTTCGATTACAAGATCGATATGAGCGGTGTTGACCCCTATCTTGGCAAGCCTCCGCTGGAAAACCCGCTGCGCGACAATAAGGGCAAGACCAACGAAAAAAGGCTGGAAGAGCAGTCTGAAAAGAACAAGCAAAAGGAAAAGCGTCCTCCTATCAACTACGATAACTGAGATCGCGCGTATATACCTGACTATGTTGTTCCTGCATACGTATTAACATTTTATTATAGTTCCTCCCCTGCATAAGCAATCGGTTTTGTATGCTATCTTTGCGCCCTGATGCTGAGAGCTGCTCAACATATTGTGCTCTGGATAGTTGCCCTTTCCATCCTCAATACCAGCATTGATATCATCGATGTTGCTTATCCCGTTCATCCGGAAAGCCGGGCTACCGGCATGCTGGAATACAACGAGATCGAAAGCATCGTGGAATATCTTATCGACGAAACCTCCGGGCATGAAAAGCAGCTTCCCGATACAAAAGGGAACGACCAGAAAAGCCTCCTGAAAAAAGTTGCCTCGTTTGACTTCTCCATGCCGGTCAAAAAGGAAAAAATAGTCTCCGTACTGTCTGAAGGGATGAACAAAAAGCATAGCATTCCAGACAATGCTACCCTTCTTCCTGCCGGCTTTACTACCCGGCTGATCCAGCCTCCTGATATCGCCTGATATTCACTTCCCTTACCTGCCATTGCGCAGGTTCCGCATTTGATCGCTTGTCATTGCATTGCTCCCGTAATGTACACCTGACAATATTAAACACAGACTATAATGAAAATAACAGCTTCATTATTTCTCTGCCTGTTCATGATTACCGCTGCAAGATCCCAATCGCAGGATACGCTTTCGGTAAGTATTGAGCATGCAGAAGAAATATTCCTGAAAAAGAACCTGTTGCTTACTGCCGCCCAGCTGAACGTGGATGCGCAGAAAGCCATGGAGATACAGGCCCGTTTATACCCGAACCCTACATTCTCGACCGAATTGCACGCTTATGACACGGAAACCCGGAAAGTATTCAACACGGGCAGCCAGGGCCAGAAGCTTTTTGCTCTCGAGCAGCTGATCCTGCTGGGCGGAAAAAGAAAAAATGAAATAGCGCTTGCCAGGCAGAACACGCAGCTGGCAGCGCTGGAGCTGGAAGACCTGCTGCGCAATCTCAGGTACAGCCTTCGGTCCAATCTTTACTCCATTTACTTCAACCTCCGAACCGTAAGCAAGTATGACAGCCAGCTCAGCCTGCTCGATACCATAATCAATGCCTATGAGGTGCAGTCAAAGAAAGGAAATATCCCGATGAAGGAAGTAGTGCGGCTCAAGTCGACCTACATGAAGCTGAACAATGACAAAAGCGAGCTGCTGAGAGACATACAGGATAACCAAAGAGAGCTGCAGCTCCTGCTGCTTACAGACAGCTATATCGTGCCTGACCTCGACAAGGTGAACTGGGATAGCTTTATGCGTTTGCCTTCGCTCGACAGCCTGCAGCAGGTTGCCCTGCAGCACCGGTCTGACCAGAAGATCAGCGAGCTAAACAAGACCATCGCAGGCCTTAATGTAAAATACCAGAAAAGCCTGGCAGTTCCTGATCTCACTATCGGCGGCAACTACGACCAGCAGAGCAATGCCTTTCGTAACCAGTATAACCTGACCGCCTCCATTCCCATTCCCCTCTGGCATCGTAACCAGGGCAATATCAGGCAGGCAGAGATACAGGTAAAAGCCGCTGAGCTGAACAGCCAGTTGCAGCAGTCGGGCATAATTGCAGAGGTCCGTTCGGCCTGGTCCAATATGCAGCGGGGCATCCAGGAATACAATAAGATCCGCCAGATATATAACTCCGACTTTGCGGATGTTTTCAACGGCATGAGCACCAACTTCCTCAAGCAGAATATCAGCATCGTGGAGTTCGTAGACTTCTTTGAATCGTATAACGAGACGCTTGCCGAGGTTTACCGCGTACGGAAACAGCTGGCCATCGCTGCCGAAAATATCAATTACATCACTTCCTTTCCCGTCTATTAAAAAGAAAATAATGAAAACGATCTTATCAATAGTTGTTGCTTCCATCCTTCTTGTATCCTGCAGCGGCAATGCCAGGGAAGAAGCAACTGAAAAACCAGGGCTTTCAGATACCATGCTTGCCAAAGCAGCTTTCGACACAGTGCAGGTGGTGCCGGTCAAAAGCGAGCTGAAGCTGTATGGCAAGGTCACCGCCGACAACAGCAAGATGTCGCAGGTATTTCCTGTAGTGGGTGGCAACGTCCTGAAAGTGAACGCAGAGCTTGGCGACTATGTAAAGCAGGGCCAGGTGCTGGCCGTAATGCGCAGCGAAGAAGTGGCCGGCTATCAGAACCAGCGGCTCGATGCGATCAATGATATCGCCATCGCTGAGAAGAACCTGCAGGTGGCCCGCGACCTGTTCGCCGGAAAGCTCAATTCCGAGAAAGACGTGGTAGCTGCCGAAAAAGAGCTTGAGAAAGCCAAGGCTTCACTGCAACGCATCAATGAGATATACAGCATCTACGGCCTTAAGCAGGGATCGCTTTATAATGTGACCGCTCCTATCAGCGGCTTTGTGATCGAGAAGAACGTAACCCAGAACATGCTGATGCACAGCGATAATATCAGCAACCTGTTTTCCATTGCCCAGATCGATGAAGTATGGGTCATTGCCAACGTAAACGAAACGGATATTGCCGCTATACAGCAGGGCATGGATGCATCGATAAAGACTATCAGCTATCCCGACAGGATATTTACAGGCAAAGTGGATAAGATATTCAACATCCTTGATCCGCAGACCAAGACCATGAAGATCCGCATCCGCATTCCAAATGCCGACCTGGCGCTCAAGCCCGAGATGAGCGTAACGGTATCTCTGCAATACAAGGAGAACCGGAAGATGGCGGCCATTCCTTCACAAGCAGTCATTTTCGATAAAAGCAAGAACTGGGTGCTGGTATATAAGGACCGCGATCATATCGAGACCCGTGAAGTGAAAGTGCATCACCAGACCGGGGATATCACCTATATCGTAGAAGGGCTGAATGAAGGCGAAACCGTGGTGACCGCCAACCAACTGCTCATCTACAATGCCCTGAATGAATAAGCAGCCGGCATTGCATTTGGCCGGTGAGCCGCAACTGACTGCCGCCTATCATAATGATGGGAGGCCGGCATCCTCAATTACCCTATAACAATGAACCATGAACAAGTTTATTAAAAATATTATCGCCTTCTCCCTGAAGAACAGGTTCTTTACGTTCTTCTGGGTAGGCATTATCGTCATAGCTGGCATTTACAGCTATTCAAAAATACCCATAGAAGCTTTTCCTGACGTTACGAATACCCAGATCATTATCGTTACCGAATGGAAAGGCCGCAGCGCCGAAGAGGTAGAACGCTTTGTGACAACGCCGGTTGAAGTGGCCATGAACAGCGTACAGCGAAAGACCAGCATCCGCTCGGTAACGATGTTTGGCCTCTCTGTTGTAAAGATCATTTTCGAGGATGACGTGGAAGATTTTTTTGCCCGGCAGCAGGTCAATAACCAGCTCCGCAATGTGCAGCTTCCAGACGGGGTGGAGCCCGACGTGCAGCCTCCTTACGGGCCTACGGGTGAAATATTCCGCTACACCCTGCAAAGCGAAAAGCGGGATAGCCGCGACCTGCTTACCTTGCAGAATTGGGTGGTGGACCGGCAGCTCCGTTCCGTGCCCGGCGTGGCCGATATCGTAGCTTTCGGCGGACAGGAAAAGATATACGAGATCAGCGTTGACCCGGTTCGTTTGCAAAAATTCGATCTCACCCCGCTGCAGGTATATGAAAGAATATCAGGCAGCAACCTGAATGTAGGCGGGGATATCATTGAAAAGAACGGGCAGGCTTACGTGGTCCGCGGGCTGGGTCTTCTTTCCTCTATCGCCGATATCGAGAACACGATCGTGGATAATGAGAATGGCAGCCCGGTGCTTGTAAAGAACGTGGCCACGGTTACCGAAGCCAGCGCTCCGCGGGTTGGCCAGGCAGGCCTGAATGATAACGATGATGTAGTGGAAGGCATCGTGGTTATGCGCAAAGGAGAAAACCCGAGTGAGGTGCTGGGCCGGCTGAAGCAAAAGATAAACCAGCTCAATACCGAAGTGCTGCCTTCCGATGTAAAGATCGCCACCTTCTATGACCGTGATACGCTGATGAGCTATTGTACCGACACAGTAATGCACAACCTGATGGAAGGCATTATACTGGTAACGGCTATCGTGTTCCTGTTCATGGCCGACTGGCGGACAACGGTGATCGTTTCCGTGATCATACCGCTGGCCCTGCTCTTTGCCTTTCTTTGCCTGCGCCTCAAAGGAATGAGCGCCAACCTGCTTTCGCTCGGGGCCGTTGACTTCGGGATCATCATTGATGGCGCCGTAGTAATGGTGGAAGGATTATTCGTGGCGCTCGACCACCAGGCGCACCGGGTAGGGATGCCTAAGTTCAATAAGCTTTCCAAGCTGGGACTGATCAAGAGGACCGGCACCGAAATGGGAAAAGCCGTGTTCTTCTCCAAGCTTATCATCATCACCGCCCTGCTGCCGATCTTTTCTTTTGAAAAAGTAGAAGGCAAGATGTTCTCTCCCCTTGCCTGGACGCTGGGCTTTGCCCTGCTCGGGGCGCTCATCTTTACCCTTACCCTGGTGCCGGTGCTATGCTCCATCCTGCTTCGTAAAAATATAAGGGAAAAGAACAACTGGTTTGTGAACAAGGTGAACCTGGGGGTAGAAAAAGCATTCACCTGGACCTTCCGGCACAAGCGGCTGTCGCTGGGCACTGCCCTGCTCATTATGGCGGCTTCCTTTTTCTCCATGCGCTGGATGGGGACAGAATTCCTGCCGCAGCTCAATGAAGGCGCGTTATGGATAACCGCCGAAATGCCCATGAGCCTTTCTCTTACTGAAAGCAATAAGATCACCAATGAGCTGAAAAAAGAGCTTCGCTCTTTTGACGAGGTAGAGCAGGTATTGTCGCAGGCCGGTCGTTCCAACGATGGCACCGATCCCAATGGCTTTTATTTTGTACAGTTCCAGGTTGACCTGAAGCCCAAATCTGAGTGGAAACGCAAGGTATCTCAGGATAAGCTGGTGGAGGAAATGGATAAGCGGCTGGGGCAGTACCAGGGCATCACCTATAATTATTCCCAACCTATTTCAGACAATGTAGCCGAAGCAGTGGCTGGCTTCAAAGCGTCGAACGGCATCAAGATCATTGGCAACGACCTGCCCACCCTGGAAAATATCGCCGGTCATGTAATGGAGACCATCAAGGATATCCAGGGCGTAAAAGACCTGGGGCTTATCCGCAATATCGGGCAGCCTGAGATCAGCATCGACCTCGACGAGGAAAAGATGGCGATCTATGGCGTCAACAAAGCCGAGGCCCAGGCAGTGATCGAAATGGCGATCGGCGGTAAAACGGCTACTTCCAAGTTTGAAGGCGAGCGCAAGTTCGATATCCGTATCCGCTACCAGCAGGACTACCGGAAGAACGAAGAAGATATCGCCAATATAATGGTGCCTACCATCAGACAGGGAAAAATACCTATCAAGGAGATCGCTACCATCAAGACCGTTACCGGCCCGGCCTTTGTGTACCGCGAAGACATGCAGCGCTTCATAGGCGTCAAGTTCTCTGTTCGCGAGCGCGACCTTGGCGGCACTATTGCCGAAGCGCAGAAAAAAGTAAAGGAGCATGTCAAGCTCCCTGCCGGCTACAGCATTGCGTGGACCGGTGAATTTGAGAACCAGGTGCGGGCTACCTCGCGGCTCAGCCAGGTAGTGCCTATCAGCTTGATCGGCATTTTCATTCTCCTGTTCATCATGTTCGGGAATGTAAAGGATGCCGGCCTGGTATTGCTGAACGTACCTTTTGCGCTTATCGGCAGCATCCTGGCCCTGCATATTACGGGCATCAACTTCGGCATCTCGGCCGGCGTGGGCATGATCGCGCTATTTGGCATCTGCGTGCAGAACGGGGTGATCCTGATCTCGGAATTCAATAAGAAGCTACGCCAGAAGTTTACGCTGCAGAAAGCCTTGCTCGAAGGAGTGAAAGTGCGTACCAGGCCGGTAGTGATGACCGCTATGATGGCGGCGCTTGGCCTGCTTCCTGCTGCCCTGTCGAACGGTATCGGCTCCGAATCGCAGAAGCCCCTGGCCATCGTGATCATTGGCGGGCTGATCACGGCTACCATACTTACCCTGCTCATCTTCCCGATCATTTACTGGATATTTTACCGGAAAACCTATGCCCATCCACCTGCAGAAGAGATTTAACGGAGCTGTTACACGATCTGTATCCTGAAAATCAGAAGGCACCCAATGGGTGCCTTCGCTTTTACCAGCAGATGAGGGCGGCCGTTATTACGGTCCGGTGCAATAAAAAACAGGATGCAGGCATAGCGCGCATGCTGCACTGTTTTTTATGAGCCACAAAAAAGCCGGGATGGTCTTACCCGCCCCGGCGTATTATATTATGCGATCTTTTATCAATCATCCAGCTTCAATACAGCCAGGAAGGCTTCCTGGGGCACTTCCACGTTGCCGATCTGGCGCATGCGCTTCTTCCCTTCCTTCTGCTTTTCCAGCAGCTTTCTCTTACGGCTGATATCGCCTCCGTAACATTTGGCAGTAACATCCTTACGCATAGCCGAAATATTTTCCCTGGCGATCACCTTGGCGCCAATAGCTGCCTGTATCGCTATCTGGAATTGCTGACGGGGCAGCAGCTCTTTTAATTTTTCGCAGAGCTTCCGGCCAAAATCCTGCGCCCGGCTGCGATGTATCAACGCGCTCAGCGCGTCCACTTTGTCGCCGTTCAGCAATATATCCATCTTGGCAATATCTGCCTCGCGGTAGCCGATCGGGTGGTAATCGAAAGAAGCATACCCGCGCGTTTGCGACTTCAGCTTGTCATAGAAATCAAATACGATCTCGGTCAGCGGCATCTCGAAGATCAGCTCTACCCGGCTGGTGGTCAGGTAACTTTGATTGATCAGTATGCCCCGCTTGCCCAGGCATAGCGTCATGATATTGCCGATATATTCAGGCTTGGTGATGATCTGCGCTTTGATATAAGGCTCCTCGATGCTTTCCGTCTTTACCGGGTCAGGGAACTCGGAGGGATTGTTTACCATAATGGTCTCTCCCTTGGTGGTATGGGCAATAAAGCTCACGTTGGGCACCGTGGTGATCACTGTCTGGTTGAACTCCCTCTCCAGGCGCTCCTGTATGATCTCCATATGCAGCATGCCCAGGAAGCCGCAACGAAAGCCGAAGCCAAGGGCCTGCGAGGTTTCGAGCTCATAAGTAAGGGAGGCATCGTTCAGCTGCAGCTTGTCCATGCAGTCGCGCAGCTCCTCGAACTCATCCGTATTTACCGGGTAGATGCCGGCAAATACCATCGGCTTCACCTCCTCGAACCCTTTGATCTGCTCGGGGGTAGGGTTATTGGCCAGGGTAATGGTGTCGCCGACCTTTACCTCTTTGGCGTTCTTGATACCGGTGATGATATAGCCTACATCGCCGGCTTTTACTTCTTTTCGCTCCGCCATCTTCAGCTTCAGGATACCTATTTCGTCGGCATCATATTCCTGGCCCGTGCTTACGAATTTTACCAGGTCGCCCTTCCTGATAGTGCCGTTCAGGATGCGGTAATACACGATAATGCCGCGGAAGCTGTTGAACACGCTGTCGAAGATCAGCGCCTGCAGCGGGGCCTCAGGGTCGCCCTGGGGAGCAGGTATGCGGCCTACGATAGCGGCCAGCACCTCTTCCACGCCCAGGCCGGTACGGCCGCTGGCCAGCAGTATCTCTTCAGGCTTGCAGCCGATCAGGTCGATGATCTGGTCCTTTACCTCATCGATCATTGCGCCATCCATATCTATCTTGTTGATGACCGGGATGATCTCGAGATCGTTCTCTATCGCCAGGTAAAGGTTGGAAATGGTCTGTGCCTGTATGCCCTGGGTGGCATCTACCAGCAGCAGGGCGCCTTCGCAGGCAGCCAGCGCGCGGCTCACTTCATAGCTGAAATCAACATGCCCGGGCGTATCGATCAGGTTCAGGGTATAATCCTGCCCGTCAGTATGAAGGTAGTTGATCTGGATCGCATGGCTTTTTATGGTGATCCCTTTTTCCCGTTCCAGGTCCATATCATCCAGCACCTGGTCCATCATTTCACGCTCGGTGATAGTGTTGGTTACCTGTAACAGCCTGTCTGCCAAGGTGCTCTTGCCATGATCAATATGGGCGATAATGCAAAAATTGCGGATATTCTTCATGTACGAATGCCCGGTTTTCCGGACGCGCAAAGGTAAGGAAAACAGGCGAGCCAGCCAGGAAAAGCTGGGCAGGATACCGGGTTTCTGCCGGATAAAGGGAGGTGATAGGCCCGGCTGCATCGCCCTGATCGGCTTCGTTGCGTCGCACTCTTCACGGTCCTGTTCGCTGCCCGGCATTCCTGGTCACAACGACGCTTTAGGCGCGTTCTTCGCGGAAGACGTATCCTGCTCTTCTGCCCTGCCTGGCTTTATGATCCCCGGCTGCAGCCCGAAAGCTTCTGTCAGCCCCTTATCCTTCTTTATGATATAAACGGAGTCGATGGCGAATGATAAAGCCATTACGATCATCTTATTCCCCGACCTGTTGAGCCGCGGCATGCCGATGACGTAGCCGCTTTCTTTGGTGCCAAGCCCTTCCGCTACATCATGCACGAAAATGCCATTCAATATCGATGACTGGCGGCTGGTATCTTCCTTCTGCAGGTTATAGAAATAAAGGATGATATCATAGCAAGATGATCTTTCGCCCCTGATCATGGCCTTATAATCAGGCATAGGCAAATGGATATAGCCTGTATCTTTCTCCTTCGAGATGCCCATGCTGTCCAGCACGGTCAGCTCCTTCGCCTCGGGAAATAGGGCGTGCAGCTTTCCTTCGATCACCTCTTTTTCCCTTTGGGGCGTAACGCAGGCCACCAGCCCTATTATCACTACTATATACCAGGGGTTTACCTTTACCATTTCTTACAAGATACAGATTTTTGCCGTTGATCGCCTGCAGGCTGCCGCACCTGCAACGGTATGCTGATACTTAATTGCATGCTTGCCAATAATTTCGTATATTCATTATTTACAATGGCATTCTTACCTGCCGATAATATCGACTGCTTTTTTGCGCTGCTGCCAGTGGCCATTCGGCAAAATACGCGAGTTGGTCCGCTGTTTATGTGTCAACACATTATCCCGATCCTCCCATCATCATAAAATAAACCCTGGAGCAAATAACCCCAGCTGCTGATGACACAATTAAAAGATATATTTCTTGCGCTTGCCGGCCAGTGCCCGACCGACCCGCAGCTCCCACTCCGTTGCTGGCAGGAAATAGAAGCGGCTTACCAGCAGCAGAACCGTCATTATCATACGCTCGCCCACCTGCAGGACCTGCAGGAGCAGCTGGAAGCAGCCCGGGAATATATCCGCGACTACGATGCCCTGCAATGGGCCTTGTTCTACCACGACATTGTATATAATCCCCTCCGCAGGAACAACGAAGAAAAAAGCGCCGAGCTGGCTGCCCAGCGAATGGCGGAGCTGCAGGTAGCTCCCGGCATCATCCATACCACCAGGGCTGCCATCCTGGCCACCAAGGCGCATGAGCCGCACCAGCAGGACGATATCAATATTTTTACGGACGCCGATCTCTCCGTGTTGGGAAGGCCCTGGGAAGACTATCTCGACTATACAGAACAGATCAGGAGTGAGTATAGCATTTTCCCGGATATCCTTTACAAGCCCGGCCGCAGAAAGACGCTGAAGCAGTTCCTGCGGCGCGACATTATCTACAAAACGCCTTACTTTACCGATCGCCTGGAAGAGCAGGCCCGTCATAATATGCAGAAAGAATGCGCCATGCTGAGCTGAGCTGCATGGCTGTCCATCATTTTACTTTCCGGCATCTACCTGCGGCAGCCCAGTTCTCCCGGTCTTTTCCGGCAATCTCTTATCAGGTGCAGGAATAGACCTGCCGGCTTACTGGTGCTCAAAAAGGTCTTTGACCTGCGTCCAGAACCTGTCGAGCGCCATAATACGCGGCTTCAGGAAGGAGATGATAGCCGGCCAGTCTCCTGTCCTGAATACGCTGACCCCGTTCACCCTTGTTCCTATACGGCTGATAGTATGGCCGTCTTCGTCTGTAAATTCGGGAAGCCAGCTCCACTTCTCTCCTGTTTCCTCTTCCAGCAAAGCCCCCACCTGCTGTAAAAGTGAGTAATAATGTGCCCGCTGCAACGGGTCAGGGTGCACCAGCTCTATCCCCACTGAAGCGTATTCTTTACCGGCATCCATGCGAAAGTAAAAGTTCCTTATCCCTGTTTTGTAGTTGAGCCAGTTGATGCTTTCGCCTGAAGCGCTGCTTACCGGCCGCATATATTGACCAAAGCTGGTCCAGAACTTTTTCCTGAGCTGTGAGGCTTCCTCTCTCGTGTACATAGCTGCAATATACTTAACAGGCCCTGGTATGGCATCATTTTAGCCGCCGTCATTTACCTATAAACCCAACTACTATGATATTACGCCGGCTTGTTCCCCTTATAGCTATTCCTGTATTTGCCCTTGTATTTTCCTGCAGCAATGCTCCTGTAACTGCCAAAGAGCAGGATAAGGAGATCAGGGAAAAACCTTCCGATTCCCTGCCGCCGCCTTATGCCACTAAATCCGTACGCAACTTCAGCAAGGTGATCGGCTGGCCTGCCGGGCAAACACCGGTTGCTCCCCAGGGATTTACCGTTACCAGGTTTGCCGATGGGCTTGATCATCCGCGGTGGATCTATGTAGCTGCTAACGGGGATGTTTTCGTAGCCGAGTCGAATACCGTGCTGAAAGGCATAAAAAAGCTGGGGGCCAAGATCTCCCGCAAGATCAAGACCCAGCGGATGGGTGAAAGCGCTGACCGCATCACTCTTTTCAGGGATGAGGACAAAGATGGCATCTATGAAGCGCGTTATGCTTTTGCCGACGATCTTAACCAACCTTTCGGCATGCTGATACTGGGAAATTATTTCTATGTTGCCAATACCGATGGGCTCGTCAGGTTTCCTTACCAGGCAGGCATGATCAAGCTGACCGGTAAAGGAGAGCAGATCGTTTCGCTCCCGGCCGGTGGCTATAACAATCACTGGACAAGGAATATCATCAGCAATAAGGACGGCTCCAAGATCTATATCTCGGTAGGCTCGGCCAGCAATGTAGGCGAGCATGGAATGGAAGAAGAAGTGCGCCGCGCCAATATACTGGAAATAAACCCCGACGGCAGCGGTGAAAAAGTATATGCCTATGGTCTGCGCAACCCAGTAGGAATGGATTGGGCGCCGGGCACCTCTACTTTGTGGACAGCAGTCAATGAAAGGGATGAGCTGGGAGACGAGCTGGTGCCTGATTATATGACGGGCGTCAGGCGCGATGGATTTTATGGCTGGCCTTATTCTTATTTCGGCCAGCACCCTGATCCACGCATGAAAGACAATCCAAGACCGGACCTGGTAAGCAAGGCTATCGTGCCCGATGTGCCGCTTGGGTCGCATACCGCTTCACTGGGGCTTGCCTTTTACCGGGGGCAGGGCTTTCCGTCAAGGTATCACCAGGGCGCTTTTATAGGCCAGCACGGTTCCTGGAACCGCAAGGAATTGTCGGGGTACAAGGTTGTGTTTGTTCCTTTTTCCAATGGCCGCCCCTCAGGCCCGCCTGAAGATTTTCTTACCGGCTTTATTGCCAATGCCGACAAAAGCGAAGTATACGGCCGCCCGGTGTGCGTGGCTTTTCTTACCGATGGCTCAATGCTTGTGACCGACGATGTGAGCAACGTGATCTGGCGGGTTGCCGCTAAATAAATATCCGGCAGGTATTAGCTGCCGGATAGCCTATAAATGATCGGAGATCCTTATCAGGGATTAGCCGGTTTCTTTTCGCCTGCCGCAGAAGCCGAAGCTTTCTGCTGCTGGCGCTTTTGTTGTTCGGCCAGTATCTTCTCAAGATGCGGCTTTACGGCCGAAGCAATATCATCCTTGCTTATATCCAGCGCTTTCGGGTCATTGACCAGCTGCAGCCAGGGCTTGGGACCGTCAAAAGGATAAGAACCGATCACTACCACCGGTGTACCATTGGCCAATATATTGTCTGTTCCCTTCAATACCCACTGATCGGCCCAGGTGTACATGAACCTCGCGTCGCCTTCCAGCATCCGCAGGCAGGAATGCGAAGCAGGATAGCCTGGCAGCGCGTACTGGTGCCAGCCGATGCCTTCCTTATTTTCAATATTGAAGTTCCAGCGCAGCACCCATTCATCGTCAAATGTGCTGACAGTCTCTTCTGCCTTCCAGTTAGCGAAATAAAGCCCTTCGGGCGTTGGATGTGATTTGCTTCCCATGCTGGTAGGACCGGTATAGGCCAGCTCTCCATGCTCGTAAGCGGCAAAAACCTGTGCCGGGTAAGAGAACAGCACTATCTTATCAATATCCTTCAGAGCCGGCGCTTCTACCGGGAAAGGCAGATAAAATTCCAGGTCGCCTGAAAGATCATCAGGTACAATGATAGAATCCAGCTGCCGTATATGATCAAGATCCACCCGGTTAACGGCAAGGATGATCTTCTTTCCTGCAGAATCAGGGTTGGTCTTAAGCCGGGTGATCCATTCCTTAGCCGGTTCCCAGTGAAAGGAGGTTGATCTTGGCTTTGTTCGCTTACGTGGCTCCGGCTTTTCGGTATCTGCCTTACCGGTACCGCGGGATGCCTGGTCGCAGCTGATTATGAAGAAAGAAAGGGACAAAAAAAGAAAAATAAAACGCATACTATTCATATCCTGTTATTTATGGTTGTGATAAGCATGTAATTTTCATGCCAAACAGGTAATATCCTTCTCTTCTGCCTGGCTGCATGGAATGGCTTGGCACAGTTTTTTTACCGGGGTAAGAAAATTTGTCATATGCAGAATTGGCTCAGAACATTGCTCGCCGGGTACGCAGGCTATAAATGGGGCGGTGGCTGCCTGGGTTTCCTGGCAGTCTTTGCGATCGTTTATTTTTTGCTGGGACATTGCTGATGTCTACCTGCCGGCTGCCCGGTTAGTACCGTCGATCATAAAGAACAATGCCTGGTCAGGCATAGCTCCCGACCAGGCATCTTCCTGTCTGCGCGCGTTTGGCGCGGTCTATAAGTTGAGATCACCTTCAACGCTTCCATCCATTTCATTGCCTGTTACAGCCGCAACTGCTATCTTGATGAACGATATCAGCTTGCCGTTCTTGGTGTCCCAGTAATGCCCGTCAACAGGCTTTACCGCGATGAGGGTAAGTTCGGGGTCATTTTTCCCCTCTTCAAACCAGGCTTTGGCAACAGGATTCCACAAAGCTTCTATTTTGGAGCGATCGGTTGTGATAGAAGCCTGGCCGGAAAGCGACAGGTATTGATTTTTTCCGGTATCGGAATACATAAGGTACACCGTGCTGTTATCCTCTATCTGCAGGTTCTTGATGCTGTCCCTGTTGCTGAAGAACCACAGGGTGCCGTTATCGTCCACCTGCTGCGTGCTCATCGGGCGCGATACGATCGCCCCACCTGCATAGGTGCAAAAAAGACATATTTTATCCTGGGCCAGCTCTTTGATTTTTGCCAGGGCCTCGCTGCCTGACAGGTCTTTAATATCTCCCATAATCTTTTTTACAGGAAATGTTCCACAAACCATACCAGTCTGGAGAGTATGCTGCCCGGCAGGTCAGGCTTTTACAGGAGCCATCAGCTCTTTTATCCTGCGCAGGTGAGGATCGCTTACCGGCACTACGGGCAGACGGAAATAATTCCCGCATAAACCCATTTCATTAAGATAAGCTTTTATGCCTGAAGGGCTGCCTTCAGCAAAAAGGGATTGAATGATATCCGTGAACTGGTGATGAAGCGGCAATGCCTTCGCAAAATCGCCCTGCAGGCAAGCCCTGGTCATTTCGGAAAATGAGGCCGGGTAAGCGTTCGCCACTACGGAAATAACCCCATCTGCCCCGCAGGCGATCATCGGGAGCGTGATGCCATCATCACCGCTGATGACCATAAATCCTTCGGGCTTATTTTTAAGAAGCTGGTTGATCTGGTCAAAATTCCCGCTGGCCTCCTTTGTCGCAAATACATTCCTGCAATCCCTGGCAATACGCAGCTGGGTATCGGCCGTAATATTCTGACCTGTGCGGCCAGGTACATTATATATGATAATGGGAAGCGATGCTTTTTCATCCAGCGCTTTATAATGCCGGTAAATGCCTTCCTGGCTGGGCTTATTGTAATACGGGCTTACAGACAGGACAGCCTCATAGCCGCTCAGGTCAAAAGCGTCAAGATCGTTCAATACGGCTTGCGTATCGTTCCCGCCGATGCCGGCCACGAGGGGTATCCTCCCGTTGACGGTTTCTTTTACAAAAGAAAAAACAGCCTGCTTTTCCTTTCCATGTATCGTCGCGCTTTCACCGGTCGTACCCAGCACCACCAGGTATTCCACCTTACCCTTTATCCAGAATTCGATCAGCTTCCTGAAGCTGTCCCAGTCAATTTGCCCATCGGCATTAAAAGGAGTAACAATAGCAATACCTGTTCCGGTGAACTTTTCTTTGAGCGACATTTTTTAATTATAAAATTTAGTTAGTAAATGTCTCAAATATAACGCATGTGACCGACATCCTGCAAAAAACCGCAACACGGTTTGATCCGCAGCCAGACAGGAATGGCAAGCCTAAGCCGGGCTGGCAATCAGCTTTGCTGTCATTATCTAATGACGGCATATAATTTCCAAGCGGCATGGCAGGAAAAGGATCTTTTACAAGCTATCCAGGCTGGCCGGCAGCTCGTCAGGCAGGACGGAAACCTCGAAACCGGCCGCTTCCAGCAGCTCTACCAGCTGGTACGCCTGCACCGGGCCCGGGTCTGCTTTCACCCGCAATATCCTGTCGCAATCATCCAGGTCAAAATTGGCTTTATATCCCGTAAAGTTTCGGTGAATATGGCCAAGCAGCTCTGCTGCCTGCGTATGGGTCTGCACGTTGGTCTTGAATACTTCGATCATAATTAAAAATTGTGGTGCCGGCCCGGCAATTATCTTATTTACGAAGCCACCACCTGTCTGCCGAATATTTTCCACTGCCCAATACAAATACGACCACCGATAAAAGCATGAAAAGAAAAGCCAGGGCCTTTACATCAAAAGCATCTTTGGCATGGGCAATAAAAAATGCAACGATCATGGTAATGAAGATGGGGATCACCGACAGGCGTGTCAGGAAGCCTATAGCAACGAGCAGGCCACAGAAAAATTCCGCGAATATTACCAACATAAGCGAAAGCCTGGATCCGATACCGATAATGTCGGAGAACATAGGGAGTATCTGGTCATAAGAATCGATCTTCATATATCCGTAACGGATAAACATTCCACCGAAGATCAGGCGCAGCAACAAAGCAGCCAGGTCTGTGTTGAGCGAACTTGCTGAAAGGATCTTTTTAGCCATGGTTTATTTATTTAGCAGTGGTGAATCGTTACACTGAATGCAACGGTAATACAAACCTATTTCAAACCCGGATATGCAAGCGGGCGTGAATACGGCAATATGAGGTGGTAAATGCGACAGGGCATAGCCCGGGCAAAAGCCTGAGAACCGGTAACTATACGGCAGCTCCTTTATTGTATTTATTGCGGTATTCTACCGGCGATAAACCGGTGATACGCTTGAATATGGTCCTGAAGGCTTTTACGTCCGAATAGCCAACCCCGTACATGACCTCGTTGACATTCAGCCCTGTGCTTTCAAATTTACGCTTGGCCGCTTCTATCCGCACCCGCTGGATATACTCTACAGGCGTATTATGAGTGGCTTTCTTGAAACGTCTTTCAAAGTGCCGCCGCCCGATCGCATACCTTGTTGCCAGCTCTTCAACGGATATCTTTTCGGCCACATTCTTTTCGATAAATTCCTGCGCCTGCCTGATCGGCTCATCCTCGTGCTTTTTCTGGCCGTTGAACATCACGAAAGGAGACTGTGTTTTCCGGTCAATCTCTATGGCGAAGAACTTGGAAGCCCTGATCGCCATTTCGCGGCTGGTATATTTTTCTATGAGGTATAATAAAAGGTTCCAGTAAGAGCTGGCACCGCCGCTGGAATAAAGCCCCTGGTCTTCGGTAACGATACGGTCGTCTACCAGCAATACTTCCGGGAACATATCACGGAATTCGTTAGCATATATCCAGTGGGTAGAACATTTTTTGCCGTTCAGCAACCCTGTAGCGGCCAGCAGGAAGGCGCCGATACATAAGCTGGCAGCTTCTGCGCCATTATGATATTGCTGCTGTATCCAGGGAATAAAATGCCTGTTCTTTTCCAGCGACAGCCTGATATCTCCGCTGAGCGCGGGAATAATGATGAGATCCGTCTTTTTTACTTCCCCGAGCAAGGCATCGGCATGAACGCTAAAAACACCCTTGTTCAGCGAAACTTCCGACGAAAGCCCCACCAGCTGCACCTGGAATACAGGCTCCTCTCCCGCCTCTTCCAGGAACTGGTTCACGGCTGTGAACATATAGCGCGGGTCAACGATGCTTGCAGGTACAGCTTCTTCAGGTATCAAGATAGAAACATGCTTCATGACAAGGTATTTAACCATGGGTATATCCTGCGGTACCGGATATATTCTCTAAAATTAGCGTATTCCGTGTTATCATCAATTTGATATCAGCAGCCGGACCATTCTTTTCCCGGAAGTCGCAACCTGCCTTGCTTATGTCGTAATCACCCCTGGCCACATCTGCCGCCTACCGGTAGCTTTGCAGGCAACACCTGTATTGAACAGAATAAAAGCCGGGCTATGAAAAAAAATATTTCACCTGTCAAAAAAACGCCTCCTGCAAGCATAGATGCTTACTTAGCTATGATGCCTGAAGAAGTGAGGGAGACCCTGCAAACGTTGAGGAAAAGGATAAGGGCTGCTGCGCCGGCAGCCACCGAGGTGATCAGCTACCAGATACCTACTTTCAGGTATCATGGACAGCCATTGGTCGCTTTTGCCGGGTACAGTGGTCATTGCGGGCTATATACTATCAGCAAAAACATTATGGCCCGCTTTAGCGAGGAACTGGCTCCTTACCAGCCTTCAGGAGTTACAGTACGCTTTGCTACCGGTAAGTCACTGCCGGCTGTTCTTGTCAAAAAGATCGTCAAGGCAAGGATGGCAGAAATAGACGAGACCCTGCCCGCCAAAAAGAAGCCGGCGAAAAAAAGCGCGCCCAAGAAAACTGTCGCATCAAAAGCATAGGAAAAGAACGCATGGCCGATATTATTTAAAGACCACTGCATGCGGAAAGTTATTGTATCGATGAATATTACCCTCGACGGGTTTATGGCAGGCCCGGACGCGGGCCTGAACTGGCATTTCAGCTACTGGAACGAAGAGATGGCCCGGGTTGCGGGTGAGCAGCTCCATAATGCCGATACACTGCTGCTGGGGCGCATCACCTATGAGGCGATGGCCGGCTATTGGCCCTCCGTAGTCGCAGGCGGCTGCCCGCGCGAAGACATTGCCTTTGCCGACATGATGAACAACCACCTGAAGGTTGTTTTTTCTAAAACGCTCAAAGAAGCGAAATGGAATAACGCAAGGCTTGTTGCCGGGAATGCCAGGAAAGAGATATTGAAGTTGAAGCAAGCTCCGGGCAAAGATATGCTGGTGTATGGAAGCGGCATACTGGTAAACCGGCTGATGCGGCTTGACCTGGTCGATGAGTATATCTTTTGGGTGCACCCCGTGGTGATCGGTAAAGGATATCGCTTTTTTAAAGACCCCCGGTTGTTGCCCAGGCTCCGCCTGCTGAACACCAAAGCGCTGCATTCCGGCGTGATCATGCTGCATTATAGGGCCGACGGCTTATCCTGAAGTCCGGCAAAAGACCTCCATTCCCGGTTCCCGGCCTGCTTTCAAGGAACTATCGTATCTTTATATCAGAGTGCACCTGTCAATATTAGCACATGAAATACCGGTTCTTTACCAGCTGCTTCCTTGCAGCACTTATTAGCCTTACCGGCTGCAACCGGCACAGCGCCACGCTATGGACACCCGAACAGCTTAGTCCCCGGCATTATAATACGATATTGGTAGCAGCCATCGTACCTGGCAACGACAGCATGGTTAGAAAAGAAACAGAAGCCGGGTTCGTGCAACAATTCCGCTCGCTTGGCTACAATGCCCTTTCTGCCTACAGCAGCTTCGGACCAAACGGCCTCGCTGATATGCGCGAGGAAGAGACTTATCTCAGGCTTTGCGGCCAGGGCATTGATGCCGTGTTCACCATAGCGCTGCTGCCCAAAAACAGCCAGGGAAAAATCAGTCAGCTAAGAGCCGGCCTGCAGTCGAACAGCTATTATTATCACCGGATATTGAATTATAATCATTACCTCGAAGGCCTCAGGCCTGTAACCGGCAGCGCTTATTTCAGCGAGTGCATTCTTTTTGACCTGGCGCTGCTGCAGGCTACCTGCATTATACAATCGCCTTCATTTACCTGGAAAGGGAACCGGCAGCAGGACCTGGCTTTGCGCACTGCCAGGCTTATGAAGAATAAAAAGCTGCTTCGACGACAGCCTGAAGCCGGCAGAGCATTTTGAGAAGCTCGGTCGTTCTCCTGCTCATCCTGCCATGCCGGCAGCCAGCCGCTTTTCTTACAGCCGATAACCAGCCTGATGACTATCACCCCGCAGGATGACAGCCATCCTGTGCCAGCGCCGGGCGGCCTTCTATATTTGCCGTAGCAGGACTATTACCATAAAATTAGAAGGCCATGCCGTTGAATAACGCAGCGCTGCAGCAATTAAGAAGGGAGACAGAATCGTGGAAGCGGTTGCTGGCCTTTTTACAGGCAGAGAATGTGATCCTGAAAATAAGGATCGCTGAAATTGTCAGCCAGAGCAGCAATCCTTATCCCTTAAAAGAGGCGGAAAGCTTCAACGATCGTTTCCTGCTGAAGGATGAGCTTATCTTTCTTCTAAAAAAAGATATCCTGGCCTTTGAAGGCATGCTGGCAATTTCCGGTGCAGACGGGCTTTACAGGGAAAAGATCCGGCAAAGAGAAAAAGAGCTGCAGGGCGTTATCGGTGCCCTGGAGCTGCAGTTCAAAAAAATGATAACTGAGTTCAACCGGTATGTCATAGAATGATCGCGTGTTTCCCCGTCTTTCAGGCATTATTTACGTATGATGCCGCGTACAATCCCTCAATTATCTATTCTCTTGCAGGCAATGAGGCCTTAACGCTATCGCTTGCTCACCTCATATTGGCATCAGGCCGGCAGCTACGATTTTCACCGGCATAATGTTTGAAGAAAAAATGATCCGGGAGGTTGCCTCTAATCTATTTCATGCAGCATTGCCAGGGCAGGTATAATGAACCCGTGATCACTGACTTTTGCAATATCCATTCCCGGGATGCCACAACTTCATAATATCACACAAATGGGTTATTGCATAGCTGCAAAAGCCCGAATATATTGTATGGCGTAAACATTTACGCCGATCCATTCCTTACCAAAGCAGCAGCATGAGCAATACCGCATGCCTATTTTTCCCTACAAGCGTTTCCCCGTTAAAACAGCCATTCACATCATTCCCTGCCAGCAGCAGGCCTCATGCTTATCATGTTTCATCTAAACCTTAAAATAAACGTTTATGAAATTGAAACTTTTAGCTTCCCTCGTTGTGATCATTACTATTGCCGGGTGTCGTAAGGATCTTGACCTGCCGGCCAGCCGACCTGACGGCTCAAACTCTCCTGCCGTTACGCTGCAGGGATTGCTGACAGGTACGACGGAAGATTTTGAATCAGGCAGCAAAGGCGCTTATGCTGCTGCCAATGTAACCCTTTCAACAGGTTCCTGGAACCTGGATGACGCCCTGATCGGCACGCTGGCCACCGACCGGAAAAACGGCTCCAAAGCGGTACGCATCGTCAATACAGGAAGCGTTACCATGAACTTCAACCTGTCGGATGTTGCTACCATTACCGTGCAGCATGCCGTATTCGGGACTGACGGGTCAAGCAAATGGATATTGCTTGCTTCGGGCAACAGTGGAAGCACTTACAGCCGGATCGGGGATACCGTTACTTCTTCCAGCACCACTTTACAGACAGCCTCTTTTACGGTGAATGTCACAGGCAGCATCCGGATCAAGATACAGAAGGTCAGCGGTGGAAGTAACCGGATCAATATCGACGACATATTTTTCGAATCGTTCCCGGTACCTTCCGACAACGACCATATGCTGCTGGGTAACCCAAGCCAGGCAGCCGGCACAACAGACAGCTTTAATAATTATCTTATGGATAAAGGTTTTTACAAGATATCATATAGCAGGGACAGGGGTACGCCCAACTGGGTGAGCTGGCATCTTTTTTCCGGTGACATTGACACGGTTGACCGGCTGGACAATTTCCGCCAGGATTCAACCCTGCCTACAGGCTGGTACAGGGTTGGCTCAACCAGCTATTCCGGCAGCGGCTTTGACCGCGGACATAACTGCCCTTCGGCCGATCGCACGCTCTCTTATGCTTCCAATTCTGCCACCTTCCTGATGACGAACATGATCCCGCAGGCGCCCAAGCATAACCAGCAAACCTGGAACAATATGGAGTCTTATATCCGCAGCCAGGTACAAACCGGTAAAGAGGCTTATATCATCATGGGCAGTTATGGCATTGGCGGCACAGGCTCCAATGGGTTCGCCACTACCATCAATAACGGCAAGGTGACGGTTCCCGCATCGATATGGAAAGTGGTGGTATTGCTGCCGAACGGTAATAATGATCTTGCCCGCATCGATACAAGCACCAGGGTAATTGCCGTAGACGTTCCCAATAATAACAGCGTCAACAGCAACTGGAAGCTTTACCGCACCAGCATCGATGCCATTGAAGCGGCCACAGGCTATGATATCCTGGGCAACGTATCGACGATGGTCAAAGGCTACCTTAAAGCGAAGGTGGACAACCTGTAACGGGAAGCCTGGAAATATAAGGACGATAAAAAGCGATCCCCGCAATATTGCGGGGATCATAGCTATAGCTTTTGCAGGGCTGCTCCAATGCCGCAGCCTTTTATGATATGGTCAGCTCTCCATCATTTCCCGCATCCGGTTAATGAGCACCGGCATGTCGAAAGGCTTCTGGAAAAACCCATCGGCCCGCGAATCAACAACAGATGCCGGGTTAATGGTTCCGGCAGAATATAATAATATCGGGATATCCTTGTATCGCGGCGACTCCTTCCATTCTCTGGCCAGGGCTCTTCCATCATAATCTCCCAAATAAATATCCATAAGTATCAAGGCAAATGATCCTTCTTCCATGGCTTTCAGCGCCTCCTGCCCGCTCCTGACACCAACGGCATCTATCCCGTTTGAAAGCACCATTAAGCAGACCATATCCAGCAGGTCATGGTCATCATCAATGATCAGCACTTTCTTCATGATTGACTATTAGAAGCTTAAAATTTAAAAATCCTTAAATTGCGCTACAAATTTCCGACCAGTTTAGCTTAAGATTTGGCAATACTGTCCCGGAACCGATGTATTATGCACATGGGACCAATAGAACAACGCCAGGAAATGCTTGCGGCACTGATCGAAAGCTCTGAGGACGCAATCATTTCCAAAGACCTGTCAAGCCGGATAACCAGCTGGAACAAGGCTGCCGAGCGCATGTTCGGCTATTCTGCGGAGGAAATTGTCGGCCAGTATATCCATATACTTATCCCTGATGACCGGAAATTTGAAGAGGACAATATCATTGCCAGCCTGAAGCGCGGTGAGCGCGTTGAGCATTTTGAAACGATCCGGCTTACCAAGTCAGGCCAGGAGCTGCATCTCTCGCTGACCATATCTCCTATCCGGGGCGCTGACGGCAAGATCGTCGGCGCCTCGAAGATCGCCCGCGACATTACCCTGCAAAAGCTGAATGCAGAACGGCTTAATATCATAAATAACCTGGCAATGACCATCAATGCCAAGCTGGACATCGACAGGATACTGCAGGTAGTGACAGACGCGGCCACAAAGCTGGCAGGGGCGGCTTTTGGCGCCTTTTTCTACAACAAGATAGATAACCTTGGCGAGTCATACATGCTGTATGCCCTGTCAGGAGCCCCGCGCGAGGCCTTTGATAAGTTCGGCATGCCCCGGAACACAGCTGTTTTCAATCCCACTTTCGAGGGAACGGCCATTATCCGCTCTGACGATATCCGCAAAGATCCCCGCTATGGGAAAAATGCGCCCTATTACGGTATGCCAGAAGGCCATTTACCTGTAGTAAGCTACCTGGCAGTGCCGGTCAGGTCACGTCACAACGTGATAATCGGGGGGCTGTTCTTTGGGCATCCGTTGCCCGGCCGCTTTACCGAGGAGCATGAAAAGCTGGTAGTAGCCATAGCTTCGCAAGCAGCCATCGCCCTTGACAATGCAAAGCTGCTGCAGGAGGTGAACCAGCTAAACAGCCGTAAGGATGATTTTATCGGCTTTGCCAGCCATGAGCTCAGGACCCCGCTGACAACCCTGAAAGGCTACCTGCAGCTGGCTAAAAGCCGCGCCATATCAGTTGATGAGCTATATCCCCGGATCGATAAGCAAATGGAGCGGCTGGAGGGCATCATTGCCGACCTGCTGGATATCAGCCGCATCCAGGCAGGCAAGCTGGAGCTTCTTTTTGAACGGGTCAGCCTCTTCAAGCTGATCAACGAGTCGCTCGAGCTGGTAGAAACCGGGAGCCGCCAGATCACCACGGAGTATCCTGCCGAAGACCTGAGCGTTTGCGTTGACGGGCAAAAGATCAGCCAGGTGCTGGTGAACCTGCTATCCAATGCCATCAAATATTCGCCTGAAAAAACAAGCATCCGTTTACAGGCAAGCATACTGGGCGACCAGGTGCAGATATCAGTAACTGACGAAGGCTATGGCATCGATGCCGGCGACCTACATCAGATCTTTAACCAATACTACAGGGCATCGGGGAAAGAGAACCGGGGCAAGGGAGTTGGTCTCGGACTGTTCATCGCGAAAGAGATCATTGAAGCCCATTCCGGTCGTATCTGGGCAGAAAGCGAGCTGGGCAAAGGCTCCACGTTCTTTGTCGTTTTCCCTATTGAACGGCGCAACCGTTCCTGATTACTGGCAAGGTCTAATATTAAATACCTGCTGTGGCTGCGTCTTCGCCTGGTAGCTACAGGCCGTTCCCGCATTCTCATCTTCACGCTATCACATTCCTTATATTTGTTGCATGCACCTGCGCGATCAGCTTCTTCTTGAACATTCCAAAGCCAATTGCCAGCTTATTGTGCAATGGGTCGGCCGCTCGCCTGAGCGCTTTGAAGCCCTGCTGGAGCTGTTCTTCACCGATGAGCACCGGGTAGTGCAACGGGCTGCCTGGCCGCTCAGCTATATTGCGGCTGCCAACCCCGAGCTGGTGAAAAAACACACCGGCCGCTTTCTCCGCTACCTGCAGCAGCCCGGCGTGCATGATGCGGTAAAGCGAAATACGCTGCGTTTCCTGCAAACCATGGATATCCCGGCCCGTTATCACGGCAAGCTGATGGATATTTGCTTCCGCTATATTAACGGCCCTACCGAGAAGGCAGCTATAAAGGCCTTTTCCCTCACGATACTGGACCGGCTGTCTGTGCAGTATCCCGACATACGCCCTGAGCTGCTTACTATCATAGAAGATCGCTGGCCTTATGAAATGGCGGCTTTCCATAGCCGGGCGCGTAAGATCGCCGGCAAAAAGAAGAAGTGATCAGGACCTGTTGTCCCGGTTAAATTCTTTGAAGATCAGCCGCAGGTTCTGATCGTACGTAAAATAATTATACAGCCAGTTGCTGAATACGAAGAAACGGTTCTTGACCCCCAGTATCAGCATCAGGTGCAGCCCCATCCAGATCATCCAGGCCAGCAGACCGCCGAAATGCAGCCTGGGCTTAGGAATATCCACGACTGCCAGGTTGCGGCCCACGGTGGCCATAGAGCCTTTATCGCGGTATTCGAAATCATAAAAAGGCCGGGTGGATTTGCGCTCTTCCACTACCAGGTTATTGGCCAGCAGCTCGGCCTGCTGCATGGCTACCGGTGCTACCTGTGGGTGGCCATGAGGGTACCTGGGCGTTTCCATGTACGCGATATCTCCTATTGCATAGATATTGTGATGACCCTGCATACGGCAGCGGCGATCGGTCGTGATGCGGTTGCCGCGGGCAATCAGCTCCGGCTCGATACCGGCCGGTACATTGCCCTTGATGCCGGCAGCCCATATTACGGTCCGGGCCTGTATCACCTGCCCGTCGTTGAGCAGTACCTGGCTACCATCATAGTCCTTTACAAGGCTGCCTGTCATTACGGTTACGCCTAAGCGCTCGAGGTATTTGCGCGACTGGATCGAGGATTTTTCGCTCATGTTGGCCAGCGTTCTGGGCGAGCCTTCCAGCAAAAAGATATTCATGCGCGAGAAATCGAGCTCCGGGTAATCTTTGGGCAGCACGTATTTCTTCATTTCGGCCAGGGCGCCCGAAACTTCCACCCCGGTAGGCCCGCCCCCTACTACCACGATGTTCATACGCCGCTGCAGCTCTCCCGCATCGGTAATGGTAAGCGACTCTTCCAGGTTCTGCAGCAAGCGGTAGCGCAGCTGCAAAGCCTCTACGGTCGATTTCATGGGAAAAGCATGGGACGCCAGCTTCTCGTTGCCGAAGAAATTGGTATCAGCGCCAGTGGCCAGCACCAGCACGTCATAGCTGATCTCTTCGGCGTCGGTGATGATCTTGTTCTCTGCCGGAACTACCTGCTTCAGCTCGGCCAGGCGTATGCGCACGTTCTTGCTTTTCTGGAATACTTTCCGCAGGGGAAAAGAAATATTGCTGGCGTCCAGTCCGGCCGTAGCTACCTGATAGAACAGGGGCTGGAACTGGTGATAATTGAACTTGTCTACAAGAATCACGTCAAAGCCTGCCTTATTGTTGAGCTTGCGGGCCAGCTTCAGCCCGCCAAAGCCACCGCCTACTATTACTACTTTCATACATTGTTGAATTACTCCACAAATTTACATAATTTTCAATATTTTTTGAAAATTAAGGAAGAATTAAATTTTATCTCTGCCTGCATATTACCCTTCACAGGCCAGGTATCACGCAGCAACCATCGTTCCGTTTCTGCCGGTCCGTTTATAATAGTGTATAAATGATGGCTTAATACAGCAACCGCACCTTAATGGTTTCCCTTACTTCCTTCAGCAATTGCACTGCCTGGTTTGAAAGCTTACGGTCCACATCCAGCACTACGTACCCGATGCTGTCATTGGTCTTCAGGTATTGTCCCACAATATTGATATTGTTCCTCGAAAGCTGCGTATTGATGGCCGACAGCACGCCTGGCACGTTATTATGGATATGCAGAATACGATGAGAGCCTTCCTGCGGGGGCAGGGCCAGCGCCGGCACGGTATGTGAGCCGAACGTGATGCCCTTTTCCAGGAAGTTGAGCAGCTTGATACTTACATCTTCGCCGATATTCTGCTGCGCTTCTTCGGTGCTGCCGCCGATATGCGGGGTCAATATCACGTTGGGAAGGTCTTGCAAAGGTGATTGAAAACGGTCGCCGTTCTTCTCCGGCTCCCAGGGAAATACATCGATGGCAGCGCCGCTGATATGCCCGTCGATGATCGCTTTGCGCAGGGCATCGAGGTCCACCACCTCGCCACGGGCATAGTTGATCAGGATAGCTCCTTTCTTAAAGTACCTGAGCGTATTCTTATTGATGATGTTCCTGGTCTGGGTCGTTTCGGGCACATGCAGGGTCACCACATCGGCTTTGCCCAGCACTTCTTTCAGCGTTTTTCCATCCATGGCATTGCCCAGCGGCAGCTTGGTCTCGGTATCGTAGAACAGTACCTTCATGCCGAGCGATTCGGCCAGCACGCTTACCTGCGAGCCGATATTGCCATAGCCGATAATGCCCAGCGTTTTGCCGCGCAGCTCAAAGCTGCCCCTGGCATCTTTGAGCCAGATGCCTTCATGCGCGGCCTTGTTTTTGTCTGGTATACGACGGATAAGCATGATAGATAAGCCGATCACCAGCTCGGCTACAGAGCGGGTATTGGAATAAGGAGCGTTGAACACGGCAACCCCGTAATGCGTGGCGGCCTGCAGGTCAATCTGGTTTACACCAATGCAGAAGCAACCGATGGCCTGCAGCTTCTTTGCTGCTTCCAGCACGCGCGGCGTGATCTGCGTTTTGGACCGGATGCCCAGTATATGCACATCCCTGATCTCTTTCACCAGCTCGTCTTCAGTGAGCGCTCTGGCGATCTTTTCCACACGTATATAGCCTTGTTGCTGAAAATTTTTTACGGCAAGGTCGCTGATATTTTCCAGGAAGAGAATACGGATCTTCTCTTTGGGATAGCTTGTTTTTTCAGTCATTGCCATGCTGCAAATATAAACAGGCGGTTATAAAGATATTTTTCGCGATGGGGAAAAAATAGCAAAAGCAAAAAAGAGCGGCAGGACTAATTTTGCACAAACGCCCATTATTGAAAAAGACATTCATCATCATAGGTATCGCCTCGTTATTTTACAGCTGCAAGAACGCATCATCCGGGCAAAAGCCCGGTAACGAAAGTTCGTTAGCTTATGCAGCCCCGGCACCAGGCGCTATCAGCCAGGCAGAAAAGGAAAGATACGCGGCCCTTCTTTCACGGTTCTTCGATTCGGCATTGCTGCGCCGCGGCTTTAACGGGGGAATACTGATAGCGAAAGAAGGCAATATCTTATACGAGCAATATACCGGTTACCGCGATCTCCGGGCCAAAGACTCATTGACAGACACCACAGCCATGCACCTGGCTTCTACCAGCAAGCCTTTTACCGGCATGGCCATCCTGCAGCTGGTGCAGCAGGGAAGGCTGGGGCTCGATGATTCGTTGTCGAAATTCTTCCCCGAGCTTCCCTATCCCGGCATCACTATACGCATGCTGCTTTCGCATCGCAGCGGCCTGCCGAACTATGTGTACTTCATGGCCGACAAGACCAAATGGGATCCTCAGCAATATATCACCAACGAGGATATGCTGCAGTTCATGATCCGCGAAAAGCCGGCCAGGAGCTTTGCCGCCGGCGCGCGCTTCAGCTACAGCAATACCAATTATGTGCTGCTGGCCATGATCATTGAAAAGATCAGCGGGCAGTCTTACCCGCAATACATGCAGGAGCATATCTTCGGTCCTTTGCAGATGGAGCATACCTACGTGTTCACGCTCAAGGATACGCTTACGGCCACGCCTTCATTTGAGCCCAATGGGGCTTACTGGAAAAACGACCAGATGGAAGGCACTTATGGCGATAAGAATATCTACAGCACGCCGCGCGATATGCTGAAGTGGGACCAGGCCCTGTACTCGGGCCGATTCATCCGCCCGTCCCTGCTCGATTCAGCCTTCATGCCGCAAAGCCATGAGCATCCCAGCGTGCATAATTACGGGCTGGGCTGGCGTTTGCTGATGCTGCCCAACGGCAAGCGGGTAGTATATCATTTTGGCCGCTGGCATGGCTTTACCCCTGCTTTTGCCCGCCTTACCGATGAAAAGGTAGCAATCATCATTCTCGGCAACCGCTTCAACCGCAATATTTACAATGCAGCGCATAAGGCTTACGACCTGTTTGGTGATTACCTGCAACGCAAAGGCGGTAACAGTGATGATGACAATGAAACGCAGGCTGAACCGGCGAAAAAAGCAAGACCTGTCAAAAGCAGCCCGGCGCGGAAGCCGGGTAAGACGGCACCGGCCAAAAGCCGTCGCAGGTAAATAATATATCCCGGGAATAATTCCTGGCCGGCTTGTTGCAGCGCGGTACATTTGATCATCCAAGCTTTATCGCATGAAGATACTTTCAGCAGCACAGCTACGGGCCTGGGACCAGTTCACCATGCAACAGGAGCCCATCTCCTCACTCGACCTGATGGAGAGGGCGGCCACTGCCTGCCTGCGATGGCTGGAACGCGGCAACTATTCCGGCCGGGCATTTAATATCTTTTGCGGCAAAGGGAACAATGGAGGCGACGGGCTGGCCATAGGCCGCCTGCTGGCTGAGCGGGGTGAAACCGTGAAAGTATCTATCCTGGAATTCGGGCACAAAGGCTCCGATGACTTCCAGGCCAACCTGGCGCGGCTGCATCAATACCCGCAAGCAGACATACGCTTTATACAGGCAGCCGACCAGCTTCACGAGCTGTTGCCTGGTGAAATAGTAATAGACGCCTTGTTCGGCTCAGGCCTCAACCGGCCATTGACAGGGATTGCCGCAGCGCTCGCTGCCCATCTCAATACATCCGGCTGCGAGGTGATCGCCATCGATATCCCGAGTGGCATGTTTGCCGATCATTCATCTAAGGGATGCCCGGTGGTGCAAGCTCATCATACCCTTACTTTCCAGGGCTATAAGCAGGCTTTCCTGGTAGCAGAGAACGCAGAAGCGGCCGGACAGGTGCATTTATTGGATATCGGCCTGCATCCACGTTTTTACCAGGAACTGGTGACCCACCAGCTTCTTACCGACCTGTCGGTGATACGTCCTGTCTATCGCCCGCGGAAGCGTTTTGGGCATAAGGGCGATTTTGGCCATGCGCTGATAGCGGCCGGCAGCTATGGCAAGATGGGTGCCGCCGTGCTTTCTGCCAGGGCGTGCCTGCACAGCGGCGCGGGATTGCTTACCTGCCATATTCCCGGCTGTGGCTATGACATTATGCAGGTGTCCCTGCCTGAAGCTATGGTGATAACGGATTTCAATTCTTCCTTCATCACCCGCACCGAGACCGACCTGTCGGTCTATGATGCTGTGGGCCTCGGTCCCGGCCTGGGCAAGGCCACTGAAACCCGGCAGTGGCTGCAGCAGCTGCTGAGATCGTATAAAGGCAAACTGGTGATAGATGCCGATGGGCTCAACCTGCTGACTGCAGAACCGGGGCTCCTGCACCTGCTGCCGGCGCATACGGTGCTTACCCCGCACCCTAAAGAGTTCAGCCGGCTTTTTGGAGATACCCCTAACGAGTTTGAGCGGCTGGCCCTGGCTTCGCGCAAAGCGCAGGAACTGGAAATCGTTATCGTGCTGAAAGGGCATCATACCTGTGTTGCCCTGCCTGATGGCTATTGCTACTATAATTCCACCGGTAATGCCGGCATGGCCACAGCAGGCAGCGGCGATGTGCTGACCGGCATACTTACAGGCTTGCTGGCCCAGGGCTACAGCTCCAGGGAGGCGGCCCTGCTGGGCGTGTTCCTGCATGGGCTGGCCGGCGATATAGCAGCCGACCGTCTTTCTCCGGAGGCCATGCTTTCCGGCTCCATCATCGATCATCTTGGAGAAGCTTTCAAAAAGCTATAGCCCCTTGCCACATCTTTTATATATTATCATATTAGGCTTGTTCCGGATAATTTTCCCTCCTTGCCGCCCTGCTCGCAAATATGACGGTCATCCCCTATCTTTGCCGTCCTTTTAAAATTATATTAAGAATAACTGTTTTATGGACAAATTGATCTATCTGGTTCCGGTTATGGGCCTCATTGGTCTTCTTTACACCCTTGTCAAATTCAACTGGGTTTCCAAGCAGGATGCCGGCAACGACCGCATGAAAGAGATCAGCAATTATATTGCTGAAGGCGCCATGGCATTCCTGAAAGCAGAATGGAAGGTCCTTGGCTACTTTGTAGTGATCGTGGCTATTCTGCTGGCTGTAATGGCCTCTGCCAACCCGCATTCTCACTGGTCTATCGCTATCGCCTTCGTGATCGGTGCCGTGCTTAGCGCCCTCGCCGGCTTTATCGGCATGAAAGCGGCGACCAAGGCCAATGTACGTACCGCGCAGGCCGCACGTTCAAGCCTCAGCAAGGCCCTGAACGTATCCTTTACCGGTGGTGCTGTAATGGGCGTAGGTGTAGCCGGTCTGGCCGTTCTGGGCCTGGGTGGCTTATATATTGTACTGAAGCAGCTTTTTGCCCCTGAAGCTTCTATAAGCTCGGACGAAATGATCCGCACTATTGAAGTGCTTACAGGTTTTTCGCTGGGCGCCGAATCTATCGCTCTTTTTGCCCGCGTAGGCGGTGGCATTTATACCAAGGCTGCCGACGTAGGCGCCGACCTGGTAGGCAAGGTTGAAGCGGGCATTCCTGAAGATGATCCACGCAACCCGGCCACCATTGCCGATAATGTAGGCGACAACGTAGGTGATGTAGCCGGCATGGGCGCTGACCTCTTCGGCTCTTATGTAGCTACCGTGCTCGCTACCATCGTGCTTGGGCAGCAAACTTCTATCGTAGACGGCGTGGACGTATTAGGCGGGTTCTCTCCCGTAGTGCTGCCTATGCTGATAGCCGGCATCGGTATCCTCTTCTCGATTGTGGGTACGCTATTTGTTCGCATCAGCGAAAGCGCCGGCATCAATACCGCTACCGTGCAGAAGGCGCTGAACATGGGCAACTGGGGCTCTATAATCCTTACCGCCATTGCAGCGGCGATATTGGTGTACTGGCTGCTGCCCGAGCAAATGGAGCTGCGCGGTACCTTCTTCACCAAGTGGGGAGTATTGGGCGCCATCGGTGTAGGACTGCTGGTAGGCGCTCTTATGAGCATCATCACTGAATATTATACGGCCATGGGCAAACGCCCTGTGCTCAGCATTATAAAACAATCTTCTACCGGTCATGCTACCAATGTTATCGGTGGCCTGGCCATCGGTATGGAATCTACCTTCCTGCCTATCCTGGTATTGGCCGGTGGCATCTGGGGCTCTTATGAGTGTGCCGGCCTATATGGCGTAGCTATTGCTGCCGCGGGCATGATGGCCACTACAGCTATGCAGCTGGCCATCGACGCTTTCGGGCCTATTGCCGACAATGCCGGTGGTATTGCTGAAATGAGCGAGCTGCCTCCCGACGTGCGCGAAAAAACAGACGTGCTGGATGCTGTAGGCAATACTACTGCAGCTACGGGCAAAGGTTTTGCTATCGCTTCTGCTGCCCTTACTGCCCTGGCGCTCTTTGCCGCCTTCGTAGGCGTAGCCGGCATTACCGGTATCGATATCTATAAAGCTAACGTGCTGGCCTGTCTTTTTGTGGGCGCCATGATCCCCTTTATCTTTTCTTCGCTGGCTATCCGCGCGGTAGGACAGGCTGCTATGGCCATGGTGGAAGAAGTGCGCCGCCAGTTCCGCAGCATTCCCGGTATTATGGAAGGTACCGGTAAGCCTGAATACGACAAATGCGTTGCTATCTCTACCGAAGCTTCCATCAAAAAAATGATGCTGCCCGGCGCTATCGCCATAATCTCTCCTATCATTATTGGCTTTATGCCTGGCCTGGGCGCCGAGTCCCTGGGTGGCTTCCTGGCCGGCGCTACGGTAAGCGGGGTGCTGATGGGCATGTTCCAGAACAATGCCGGCGGCGCCTGGGACAATGCCAAGAAATCATTCGAGAAAGGCGTGGAGATCGGCGGTGAGACCTATTACAAAAAATCGGAGCCGCATAAGGCATCGGTAACGGGTGATACTGTTGGCGATCCTTTCAAGGATACTTCAGGCCCGTCGATGAATATCCTGATCAAGCTGATGTCTATCGTATCTTTGGTAATTGCGCCTACCCTGGCCCAGATCGATAGCGCTACGCCTGTAACACAGGAAAAAAAGCAGCTCGGAATTAAAAAAGAACCCATAGCTTCGCTGCTCGAAAAATCTGCTACTGTCGAGTATAAATAATTAAAGGATCTAATCAGAACCATTACTAAAGTCCCGCTGTTTCCACAGGGGGACTTAGTTTTTTTAGCCCTGTGGTCCCGGGTCTGGCCATGACCCTGCAGCAGCTGCAGCTGACATGCCTGGTTGTTAAAACCTGTTAAAAAGAGCAAAAAATATGGTGCGGATAGTTACATTACGAAAATAGTCGTATATTCGACCCGTATTTAAACAGTAACTCCATGTCAACTACAAAAACAATAAAGCCTACGGAAAGCGAGCTGGAAATACTTCAGCTGCTTTGGAACAAAGGTTTGGCTACAGTAAGGGAAGTGCACGAGGAGCTGGCTGCCACCAAGGATGTTGGGTATACCACTACGCTTAAGCTCATGCAGATCATGCATGAGAAAGGGTTGGTGAAAAGGGATGACTCTATGCGTACGCATGTGTACCAGGCAGCGGTGAACAAGGAAAAAACGCAGAAGCACCTGCTCGACAAGATGATCTCCGGCCTGTTTGGCGGCTCTGCCACGCAGCTGGTGATACAGGCGCTCGGCGAAACAAAAGCCAGTCCTGAAGAGCTGGAAAAGATCCAGGCCTTACTGAACGACCTTAAAAAACAATAACGGTTCTTTATGCTCACCAGCCAATCAGACTTTCTGCAGGCATTGGGATGGGCTGTCTTCGACAGCTTGTGGCAAATGGGTGTGTTGTGGTTATGCTATCAGTTAATTACCGGCGTGTTCCGCAGCCTTGGCGCGGTACAACGCAATACCCTTGCCTCCACCCTCCTTCTTGCGGGCTTTGGATGGTTTGTATATGATTTTACCAGCTCGCTGGTATCAGGCGCCAGGGGCGGCTTATCCGCCATTCACCTGCAGGCCGGGGTGGCAGCCGGCATCAATGACTGGCTGGCAAGGCTGCTGCCTTACGCTTCGCTGGCCTACCTGTTTTTCCTGCTGCTGCCCCTGCTGCAATTTGTGCGTAATTATCGCTATGTACAGGTGATCCGCCGGCAGGAACTGTCGAAGCCGCCGGTAGAATGGCGTCTGTTCGCGCAACGCATCGCGGAGCAGATCGGCATCAAAAAGAAAGTGAACCTCTGGATATCGGGCATTGTAAGCTCTCCCCTCACCATCGGCTACTGGAAGCCGGTGATACTGCTGCCTGTAGCAGCTATAAGCCATCTTACGCCGAAGCAGGTAGAAACCATACTGCTGCACGAGCTGGCCCATATCCGCCGTTTCGATTACCTTGTTAACCTGCTCAGCCGCCTGGTGCAGACCATTCTTTATTTCAATCCCTTTGTAAGAGCATTCATCCGCATCCAGGAGACCGAAAGAGAAAGGTCAGCGGACGAGATGGTACTGCAGTTCCAGTACGACCAGTATGGCTACGCTTCAACCCTGCTGGCGCTCGGCAAGCTGGCACAGCCTTCCAGGCATTTTGCCCTTCACGCCACCGGCCGTAAAAATGAGCTGCTGCACCGGGTGGAATGGATCATGGGCGTCAGGAAAAGAAGAAGCCCGCTGAAAAGCATGGCTGCTGCATTCATTGCCCTGCTTTCCCTGGCCATAATAGCTTTGCTGGCCAACAAGCATCCCAAAGCAGGCAATGAACTTATGGCCGGCTATTATTCATTCTCTGCCCCTTCGCCCCTGTTATCCTCGCTGCCGGTACCGGCTGAACACATTCCCGGGCTGGATGCAGCCGGACCTGGAAGCACGGATAAAGCGGCAACAGAAGAAACGATGCTGAATGCGCTGATAGAGGCCAGCATGGCCGTAGCGGAAGATAAGGACGAGCAACTGAATACCAGGCATGATCATCTCAGCGGTGCTACCGCAGGCCTGACACCTATAGCTGTTTCATATGTAGAGACCGCAGCCCCGCGACTGACCGCTGAGGAAGAGAAGCAGCTGAAAGAAGCTGCGGAAGCATCTAAAAAAGTGCTAAGCGATATTACCTGGAAAGAAGTAGAGCCCTCTATCGCCGATGCGATGACCACCACCCAGAAAAGCTATCTCAAATTATCTTACGAAGCCAGGCTGGACGAATACAAGGCAGACTGGGAAAAGCAAATGCGCCAGTCCTATGACCAGATCGACTGGCCAAAGTTCAATGCTACCCTGCAGAACCAGCTGGCCCTTATACAGCTCGACAGCCTCAGCACCGTATATAGCGGCGCCCTGGCCGATCTGAACAGGCTAAAAGGTCAATTGCTGGCTTCCAAGGAAAAAGGCATACCCGATACTGATATCACGGTAGAGAAGCTGGAGCGGAAATCAAAGGAGCTGCAGCGTACACTGAATAAGATCAATACAATGCGTGAACGAAAAGTGGTTCATCTCTAAGGATACCGACCGGCAACCCTGCCGGTCTTTTTTTTGTTGCTGCCAGCCCGCACGGCCCGCTTCCCGGTAGCCTAAACTCGTATATTTGCTGTCCGGCACATGATAGCACCTGAAACGATACAGCAGATACTTGCCCGGCTCGACATTGTTGACGTGATCGGGAACTTCGTGAAACTGAAAAAAAGAGGCACCAACTTCATCGGCAACTGCCCTTTTCACAACGAGAAAACGCCTTCTTTTACCGTATCGCCCAGCAAGGAGATCTATAAATGCTTTGGCTGCGGCAAAAGCGGCAATACCATCAGCTTTGTGATGGAGCATGAGAAGTACAGCTATGTGGATGCCCTGAAATGGCTGGCCAACCGGTATGGCATAGAGATCGAAGAAACGTTTGTTTCGGATGAGCAGCGCCAGCAGTACCAAACAGCCGACAGCCTTTATATCATCAACAGCTTTGCGCAGCAATTCTTCACCAAAGCCCTTTTTGAAACGGAAGAAGGACGCGATATAGGGCTCAGCTATTTCAGGGAAAGAGGTTTCAGGGAAGAGATCATCCTGAAGTTCCAGCTGGGCTACTCGCCCGAGCAGCGGGATGCATTCACCCGCGAAGCCCTGGCGCGCCAGTATAACCCCGAGCTGCTGGTAAAGACAGGGCTGGCAGCAAACCGCAACGACCAGCTCAGCGACAATTACCGCGGGAGAGTGATCTTCCCGGTGCATAATTCCAGCGGTAAGGTGCTGGGGTTCGGCGCCCGTATACTCAAGAGCAACGACCGGGCGCCCAAGTATATCAATACTCCCGAGAACGAGATATACATCAAAAGCAGGATACTCTATGGCTCTTACTTTGCCCGCACTGCTATCGACAAGGCCGATGAATGCCTGCTGGTAGAAGGTTATACCGATGTAATATCATTGCACCAGGCCGGCATCGAGAACGTGGTGGCTTCGGGCGGCACCTCGCTTACGGCCGACCAGCTGCGGCTGGTAAGAAAATATACCAATAACCTCACCATCATCTACGACGGGGATGCTGCCGGCATCAAGGCCGCGCTCCGCGGGCTGGACATGGCCCTTGAAGAAGGGCTTAATGTAAAGCTGGTGCTGATACCTGACAAGGAAGATCCCGACAGCTACGTGAACAAGGTGGGCGCCGCCGCCTTCCGGCGGTTCATAGAAGAAAATAAAAAAGACTTTGTGCTCTTTCAGCTGGAAGTGGCCCTGAAAGATGCAGCCGGCGACTCGGTCAAAAAATCGGAAGTGGTCAACCGCGTAGCCGAGACCATTTCGCGCATCAACAAAGCTGAAGACTTTACCAAGCAGCAGGATTATATACGCCAGTGCGCCGGGATACTGCGCATTGATGAAGAAGGATTGCATGCGCTGGTGAATAAGTTTATCCGCGACCGCATCAGCACCATGGAAAGAAAGCTGCCGGTAGAAGATCCGTTGCGGCAGGAAGAGAATGCGCAGAAAGGAGAACAATCAGGCTATGACGACGCTACTTTTTCCCTCCTGTTCAGGGACGACCTGCAGGAGCGTGAGCTGGCCAGGGTGCTGCTGGAATATGGCGATCAGAGCTGGGATGAGCAGCGGCTGATAGCCGATTATATATTTGAAGAAATGGTAGATGAAAGCCTGATGGATAACCAGGAAGTGCTGCGCCTGCTGCATGCGTTCAGGGACCTGCTGGAGCATGACCGCGGCAGCCTGGGCAAAAGCTATTTCATCTATCACCCTGATACAGGGCTCAGCACCCTGGCCGTATCGCTGCTCAACTTCCCATACGAGGAAAGCGATCACTGGCGTCGCGAATACAGCCAGAATACAGGCTTCCAGCGCAATCTTTTTGAGCAGAGCTACGAAGAGTTCATTCAAACGCTCGCCCCAGGCAACCAGGAAAAGCTGCTTGGCTTCCTGAAGATCGGGGAAGACAGGACCCGGGAGAAAGTGATATCTTCCGTGAACTATCTCAAGCTGCGCAAGATCAAGCGTATGCTGCTGGAAAACCAGGTAGATATGGAAAAAGAGCATACGCCCGAAGAGCTCAGCATGCTTCGTGAAACGCACCTGCACCTTAAAAAAATGGAGATGGACCTCACGGCAAAGATGGGCACGGTGGTGATCAGGTAGCAACTGTTTCGCGGCAGCTAATGAAATAATATTGTTTTTGATTATATTAGGGTGATTTTTTCATCAAGGAGAACTTTTTTTTAGCCAGTTACGTAATTAGTTTACCTTATCCTAAATTCCCTCGTTGAAAGGTTTGCAGAGATATAACGAAGAAGAGCTTGTTGCCTTGCTAAAACAGCATGAGCAGGGCGCATTCAGCTATCTGTACGATAATTATTCCTCTTCTTTGCACGGCGCCATCCTGGGCATTCTGCCCGATAATGACACCGCTCTGGATATTTTACAGGAAGTATTCGTCAAGATATGGAAGCAGATCGGCGCTTATGATGAGTCGAAAGGGCGCTTGTTCACCTGGATGCTCACCATTGCCCGCAACGCCGCCATCGATATGCTCCGCAGCAGAAGCTGGAAGAACAAGAAGCTTAATAATGAGCTGACGGACGAGTCGGTTGTCATTGCGGGCAGCAGCCAGACCAATACTGATACGATCGGCCTGCGCAGGATCGTGCATAAGCTGAAGGATGAATATAAGATACTGGTAGAGCTTTCATACTTTGAAGGGTATACGCAGGAAGATATTGCCAAAACGCTGGGAATACCGGTTGGCACGGTTAAAACAAGGCTACGGAAAGCCTTAATTGAATTACGTCAAACGATTAAAGCATAAAGTGGACATAAAGGCTTACATAGAAAGCGGCGCGATCGAAAGCTATGTCCTGGGCATAGCTGATGAGCAGGAAGCGGCAGAGCTGGAAAGATTGCGTGCCCGGTATCCTGAGATCGGCCAGGCCATTGCGGCCTTCGAAAAATTGCTGGAAGAGACAGCGCTGGCCAACGCTGTTGACGTGCCTGAGCAGGTCAAGGACCAGCTTCTCAGCCGGCTGCACCAGGAAGCTCATTCTCCTGTAGTCACCATGGCTCAAACCCGTGGCAGGTCAAGCTACCGGCTGAAGTACATAGCTGCGGCAGCGGTCTTGCTTTTTGTGGCCAGCGGGCTGCTGAATATTTATTTTTACGACCGTTACCAGCGTGCTGCCAGGGAAAATTCCAGCCTGCTGGCGGAACGTACGGCTATTTTTGCGCAGAATGATGCCTACCAGACCAGAATGGTGGAAATGCAGAAGGATGTAAAGATGATGACCGACTCAGCTATGACAAGGGTATTGCTGGCCGGGGTAAAAGGACGCGAGAGCAACTCCGCATTTATATTCTGGCACAGGAAGACCCGGGATGTATATATAGCTCCTTCGCAGCTGGCAGCAGCGCCCGAAGGCATGCAATACCAGCTCTGGGCACTGGTGGATGGGGTGCCGGTAGATGCCGGCGTGATCGGTGATTGCGCCACCCTCTGCAAGCTGAAGAATATTCCTGCGGCACAGGCTTTCGCTATTACCCTTGAGAAAAAAGGCGGCAGCCCTACGCCAACCCTTGACAGGATGTATGTATTAGGCAAGGTAAGCTGATGATTTTTTTCTACAGTAAAGACAGTAAGCTGAAACCACGATCGGTATTCTCCCGTATATAAAAGCGTTCAAGCTTTTCAACAGCGAAGGAATCAGATGAGAAGACCGCCTTTTTCAAGGTGGTCTTTTTTTAGGTTACCAGACCCTGCAGCCACCCTCATGATAAATCCCTGCCTGAGCTCAGGATATAGCGCAACTAAAAGCCCCGTCGGTAACGGGGCCTTAGCTTTAATAACTTTTGTTAATGATCTCAATCAGCCATAGCGGCAACGGCGGAGTTCCGTTTGCGTACTGTAACGGCATCAGAGCGGAGATCGCCACCTCCTTTTACAAAACGCAAAGCGCTCCATACATGATCCAGCTCAATCCTTTCAATGCTTTCATAACCTTCGCAGGTAAGCCTGTTCCAGCTGCATTCCCTGTTGAGGTCCGTAACGATCTTGGAGGTGGTTTTGGGATAAGCTACCCAAAACTTCGACTCTCCTTTGAGAGAAGGCATCACATCTTTGAGAATACCGTTGAGCTGGTTCTCATTGACGGCAAATACAAGGGCGAAATCGATCTTCCTGCTCTTCAGAAGCGGCGTTATGTTCTTGGCGAACGATAATTTGCTGAACTGCTTTTCAATAGAGGAGGGCAAACCCTGAATTAGTAGATTCTTCTCGTCTGCCAGTTGTAACTTTTCGAAAACGGTTTGTGACATACTTTGAAGCGGTTTTAAGGGGTTTCTGGCAATCTTACCGTTGGGGATTATTACCAGTGTTCTCATTTGCAGGGAGTGCAAAGTTACGTAAAATGCCGGGAAAGGGCATTATTTTTCCCAAAGAAAATCCCTCCTGCGCCTGGCAGGTAGGGATCTTTTGCCTCAAAATATGCTTTATTTTACTGGTTTATAGTATTGTAGGGCTTCTGGCATGTGCTTTTCCAGCTCCTGGATCCTACGCCCTTCGCTGGGGTGCGTGCTCAGGAATTCGGGTGGTTTCTGACCGTTGGAAGCCGCTTCCATCCGTTGCCAGAGGTTGATGGCTTCCCGAGGGTTATAGCCTGCCATAGCTGCCCAGATGAGCCCGTAACGGTCGGCTTCCAGCTCATGCTTGCGGGAGAAGGGAAGCACACCCAATACATTGGAGCCAACGCCATAAGCAGTCATGAACAGGTTCTGGGTAGCTGCGGGCTTATTGGCCAATGCAATGCTGAGCGCAGAACCCAGGCCCTCCTGGGCCATCCCCTGGCTCATACGCTCGTTACCATGGTTAAAGATGGCATGCGATACCTCATGCCCCATAACGGCTGCCAGGGCAGCTTCGTTCTGGGTAATAGGCAGCAGGCCGGTATATACCACTATCTTACCGCCCGGCATGCACCAGGCATTCACTTCTTTGCTATCCACCAGCTTGTATTCCCACTGGTACCCTGCCAGCTCTGAAGAAATGCCTTTATCTGCATAATATTGCTCTACGGCCTTTGTGATGCGCTGGCCTACACGGGTCACCATCTCAGCGTCCTTGCTGGCGCTGCTGCTGATCACTTTATTGCTGGAAAGAAAGCTCTGATATTCTGTAACGGCCATGGCCTGCAGCTCCGACTCGGGAAGCAGCTTGAACTGGCTACGGCCTGTGACCGAGTTAGTGGAACAGCCTATAGCTATAGCACCGGCCAGAAAAAAGGTAACAATGGTCCTTATCATATATACTGACGTTTAAGATGTAATTAAACAATCTCTGTACCAAACCCGCCTATAATGAAGGATTACCGGCGGGAAGACGCATCGCGGCGGCGCTGGCGCCGGCGGTCCCGGTTTTTGAAGATAGGCACTTTACTTTCAGCGCCTTTCAGCAGACGGCTGATATTCTTCTGGTGAGTGAGCACCACCATCAGGGCTACTGCAATAGCGAATACCCTGTACACAGGGTTATCCACATTAAAGATCACGAGGATAAATACGGGGAAGGCCACGCTGGCCATCATGGAGCTGAGAGAGACAAAGCGGGTGAGATAAAGCACCAGCAGGAAAACGCCGGAGCAGCCTAACGCAGTCCAGGGAGAGATGCCCAGTACCAGGCCAAACAGGGTGGCAACGCCTTTACCCCCGCGAAAATCGGCCCAGATCGGGAATATATGCCCTATTACCGCAGCCAGCCCCAACCCTATCTGCATATTGAGCAGCCTGGTCTCATTTTCGGCATAATCGGGCAACAGCAGCGCAAGCTTTACGGCCAGGACACCTTTTAGCATATCTACGATCATAACGATAGTGCCCCATTTGGGGCCCAGCACACGGTAAGTATTGGTGGCACCAGCATTACCGCTGCCGTATTCCCTGATATCGATATCAAAGAAACGACGGCTAACCCATACGGAGGTAGGAATGCTGCCAATCAGGTATGCAAGAACTATGATCAATAGTTCATTCATAGAAAACCGGGAGTTAGAGTGAAAGGCAAAAATACGAAAAAAGGGCTTGCCGGTAACAATAAATTAATATGAAGGCTACCCCTGGTGTGCAAAACGAAGGCAGATCCAGTTGCTGCGCTCCTGCGTTTCCTGCAACGCCAGCCCTTCTCCGGCTGCCCGCTGCACAATATCCGTTCCATCGGCCGGCATCAGGCCGCTCATCAGCAATACGCCTCCTTTTTTGAGCTGGGCGGCCAGCAGGCGCATATTATCCAGGAGAATATGCCGGTTGATATTGGCCAGTATAATATCGAACAGCCGGTCGGCAACCGCTGTGTCGGCCTTGCGCAGGTGCACCGTGGTAATTTCATTGCGCTGTATGTTTTCTGCAGCATTCTCAATGCTCCAGTCGTCGTTGTCCACCGCTTCCACGAAAGAAGCGCCCAGCCTGGCTGCCAGGATGGCCAGCACGCCGGTGCCTGTACCGAAATCGAAGACTGAACGCCCTTTCCACTCAATGTTACGCATCTGCTGCATCATCATATAAGTGGTGGCATGGTGCCCTGTGCCAAAGCTCATCTTGGGAGTGATCACGAGCTCGTGCATCACCCCAGGTACCGGCGCATGAAAGCCTGCCCTGACGGCTACAAAATCATCCACTATCACGGGCTGGAAATTCGATTCCCATAGCTCGTTCCAATTGGTTTCCGGGATCAGGCGGTGCGTAAAAGCTATGCCCGCCCGGCCGGCTAATTCCTGCACTTCGGCAGCATCAAAAGCTCCATCGGCCAGGAATACCCGCAGGTCATGCTCTCCTTCTTCAAATCCTTCTGTTTCCAGCAGGGTGAACAAGGCTATCAGCTCTTCTCTCTTTGCCTCGTCTACCCGCTCAAATAAAAGCTCGTGATATTGTTTCATAATGAATGCAGTTCAGGTGCCGGGTATCTTCCCGATAAGCAATTAAAGCAGGAGTACCGGTTAGTAAAAGAAAAACCCTGAAGAATGATCTTCAGGGTTCACTTACTTTATTCGCCCTGGGGCGGTGTTTGCTGCCTGGGAGCCTGCTGTTCCCTGGGTCGCTGCTCGGGCTTCGGGATCAGGATCTTCCTCGACAGCTTGAACTTACCTGATTTGGGGTCCGTGCCGATCAGCTTCACCTTGAAGGTATCGCCTTCTTTCACGATACCCTCGAGGGTTTCCAGACGCTTCCAGCTGATCTCGCTGATATGCACCAGGCCCTGCTTGCCGGGAAGGAACTCAACAAAGGCGCCAAAAGGCATGATGGATTTCACCACGGAGTCATATATATCGCCTACTACCGGAACGGCAGTAATGCCTTTGATCCATGCTTCGGCCCTTTCCACACCTTCCTTGGTAACACCAAAGATGCTTACTTCACCCATATTGTTCACTTCCTCGATATTGATGGTAGTGCCGGTTTCACGCTGCATTTCCTGGATCACTTTACCGCCTGGCCCGATAACGGCGCCGATGAACTCACGTTCAATGAACAGCTTCACCATGCGTGGTGCATGCGGCTTCACTTCAGGTCTGGCTTCAGCGATGCAGTTGTACATAGCATCGAGGATATGAAGGCGACCCCTGCGGGCCTGGTCAAGCGCCTGCTTCATCACTTCCATTTTCAGCCCGTCTACCTTGATGTCCATCTGCACGCCGCAGATGCCATCGCGGGTACCGGTCACCTTAAAGTCCATATCGCCCAGGTGATCCTCATCGCCCAGGATATCGGTCAGGATCGCATATTTATCATCTTTGCTGATAAGACCCATGGCCACCCCGGAAACGTGCTTGGGAATACCCACGCCTGCATCCATCAGGGCCAGCGAACCAGCGCATACGGTAGCCATGGAAGAGGAACCGTTCGATTCCAGGATATCGCTCACTACCCTTACAGTGTAAGGGAATTCGCCGGTAGGCATCATTTGCCTGAGAGAGCGCATAGCAAGGTTACCATGCCCCACTTCACGACGGCTCTGGCCTCTCATCATCTTTACCTCACCGGTAGAGAAAGGCGGGAAATTATAATGCAAATAAAACTTGGAATCGTATGATTTGGCAGCGCTTTCTACCAGCAGCTCATCTAAAGCAGTACCGAGAGTAACCGTTGTAAGCGACTGGGTTTCACCTCTTGTAAAAAGAGAAGAACCATGCGGAGAAGGCAGCACATCCACTTCCATATCCAGCGGGCGCACATCTTCCAGGCCACGGCCATCGAGACGTACTTTCTCATCAAGGATCATATCGCGCACCACGTAATATTGCAGGTCACTGTAATAGGTGGCAGCCAGCTTCCTGGTCTGTTCGGGAAGCTCTTCACCTTCGGCCAGACCGGCTTTCAGGTGCGCCATCAGCTCATCCTTGATAGCAGAGAAACGCTCGCTGCGCTCATGCTTCGACAAAGCGGCCTTGGCCACTTCATATACTTTATCTTTGGCAAAAGCCTTCACTTTTTCTTCCAGCTCGGCATCAGTAACAGGCTTGGTGTATTCCCTTTTACCTTTTACGCCTACCAGATCGCGCAGCTCTTCCTGGGCCTTTACCTGTATGCGGATGGCATCGTGGGCGATCTGCAGGGCCTTTACCAGGTCTTCCTCGCTGCATTCCTTAGCTTCTCCTTCCACCATCATCAGGTTCTTTTCGGTGGCGGCGATCAGGAACTCGAGGTCAGACTGCTCCATTTCGGAGCGCGTGGGATTGACAATGAACTCCCCGTTCACACGGCCTATGCGCACCTCGGAGATGATCTCCTTGATAGGTATGTCTGAAACAGCCAGGGCTGCTGAAGCGGCCAGGCAGGCTAAAGCATCCGGCATAATTTCAGCATCGCTTGAAATAAGTGATACAAGCACCTGAACTTCACATAAATAATCATCAGGAAAAAGTGGACGAAGGGCGCGGTCGATCAGCCGGCTGGTCAGGATCTCATAGTCATTCAGGCGGGCTTCCCTTTTGAAGAAAGACCCGGGGATACGACCGGCAGCGGCAAATTTCTCCTGGTAGTCAACCGTAAGAGGGAAAAAGCTCTGCCCTTCTTTGGGCTCCTTGTTGGCTACCACGGTAGCCAGGATCATACAATTACCGATAGAGACAGTAACGGCTCCGTCGGCCTGCCGGGCCAGGCGCCCGGTTTCGATGGTCACCTCGCGGCCGCCACCGATATCAAAAGTTTTACGGATAGGTTGTTGTAACATAGTTGTTCGAGGTTTGAACCTGTGCCGGGGAACCCGTTAACACAGGCTGTATAAGTATTGTGTAGCAATCCAACTGCTTTTTTGCATAAGCTCCGGCAGCTTTTCGGGCCAGCGGGCGATGCATCGTAAAAGCAGTTATTCCCAACGTCTTTGCAGAGGTTGGGAATAATCGTTTATATAAAGTCTTGAGCTTCGATAACCCGGTGAAACTTCAGAATAAAAGACTCTTCCTAACTCCCCGCGGAAAGCGGATGGAATGTCTCTTACTTCCTAAGTCCCAGCTTCTCGATCAGCTGACGATAGCCGGTCAGGTTATGCTTTTGCAGGTAGTTCAGCAAGCGCTTACGCTTACCTACCAGCTGCATCAGGCCACGGTGGGTAGAGAAATCTTTTTTGTTTTGCTGCAGGTGAGCGCTGATCTGGCTGATACGCTCAGTCAGCTGGGCAATTTGTCCTTCGATAGAGCCGGTATTGGTCGCTTTACCACCAAACTCCGTGAAAATTGCGGCTGTTTTTTCTTTTGTTAAAGGCATCTTTTTCTTTTTTGGAAATTCATCCGGTAATTGTCCTATATATTTTGTGGCGGCAAAGGTAAGATAACTAATGCGAACAGCAAAGGAAAGCCGGCAAATTTACCACCTGCAGGCCAGAAAACAGGCAATAATTACCTGTCAGGCCTATTTTTGCGGTATGGAACTATCCCAGGACGCCAAAAACATTCTCGGTCTTCATCTTCCTACCGACCCGCGCTGGGTAGACCTGGCCGGCAAATCGCTTGAAGATATCCTCACAGACCACGCCTATTGCGAGCAGAAAGCCGCTACCACCTGCATTTCCCTGATACAGCGCTACAGCGATAAAGAGAGGCTGGTGAAAGAACTGGCGCCGATCGTGACCGAAGAATGGGGGCATTTCAGGCTGGTGCTGGCCGAGCTGCACAAACGTAACCTGCGGCTGGGCAAGCAAAGAAAAGATGCATATGTCAACAAACTCCTTGATTTTCAGCGTAAGGGAGGCGACTGGCAGGATCGTTTCCTGGACCAGCTGCTGACCATGGCCCTGATAGAGGCCCGCAGCTGTGAACGCTTCAAGCGGCTGAGCGAAGGGCTCGACGATGAATACCTGCGCAACTTTTACCGGCGCTTCATGGAAAGCGAGGCAGGTCATTACACCCTCTTCATCGAGCTGGCCGAGACCTACATGGACAAGGAAATAGTACGCCGTCGCTGGCAGGAATGGCTGGCTTACGAGGCCGGCATAATCCAGCATCTCGAAGTAAGGGGCGACCGTATCCATTGAGCGGCATATAAGCAAGTTGCGCAATGCTTTGGCACAGCGCTGACCTTAACCCAGCCGATATAAATCTGACAACCGATTTAAACAATCAGAATGAGGAAGCTAATTGCAGCAATCAATATGACGCTTGACGGGTTTTGCGACCATACTGCAATAATCCCTGATGAAGAGATACATCAGCATTACGCTGACCTGTTAAATACGGCAGGCGCCGCTCTATATGGCAGGATAACCTATCAGCTGATGGAGTATTGGCAGGCTGTTGTGAAAAACCCAACAGGTGATAAAGCAACGGACGAATTTGCCGTAGCAATAGACAACATCCCTAAAATTGTTTTTTCCCGCACGTTGAAAAATGTAGAATGGGAAAGCGCAAGGTTGGCAAAACGAGCTCTTGAAGAAGAAGTTTCAGCGCTCAAGCAACAGGCAGGTAAAGACATTTTTGCGTGCAGCCCAAGCCTGATCATAGCCTTGACGAAGCTCAACCTGATAGACGAGTACCAGCTTTGCGTTCACCCGGTTATAGCAGGGAGCGGCTTGCCATTATTCAGGAACATGAGCGAAAAGATCACTCTCAAGCTGGTAAAGACAAAAACTTTCGGCTCTGGAGCCATAACGCTTTACTATGAGCCGGCAAACAATAGCATTAACACGCGCGCATAACTTACCTGCTTACATGGTCAAGACAGCGTGAAGATCAGCAGCCGGTCTTTTCAGACCTTTGCTTTGAACCGCAGGCGCACTTAATACCACCAATATACACTGCTTACTCTACCCTGCTATGCCCGGGCAAGCCCTGCCAGCAGCATGCAGCTATGAGTTGTTTTACCTGTAAAGATCAGGCGCCGAAATAAGCCAGCTCTTCCGCAAAGTTGAGAAAGGGATAGCGCTCCTGCAGCAGCCGGGCTTTTTCAAGATGGGCAGCGAGGAACTGCCGGTGAGCATTCGTTTCAGGCTGGAAAGCGCGGTGCCGGCGGGCAATGGCTATCTTTTTTATTTCCTGCATCAGCGCCTGTGAGCTTGCATCGATACAGCTGGCCGTGAACTGCTGCAAAACGTACTCGGTAGCCATGTAATTGGGATGCGCCATATCTATATCATAAAAGCGGTAATCGCGTAGCACATCTATCACCAGTTCATAGGCAGGGAAATAATAAAGCCCGTCGAACTTGTTTACCATATGGTGCACCGCTTCTATCAGCCGGGCTTTGCTGCGATTGTTCTCTACCACCCCATCACGGATATGCCTGACCGGGCTAACGGTAAAAATGATCTTTATGCCAGGGTTGAATTGCCGCAGGCGATGATAGCAGGTATCCAGCAGCGTTACCGTTTCCTCTATTTCCAAGAGATGCTTGCTGAACCAATTGGCCGGCGCCCGGTGACAGTTGGCCACACCTGAGCCAATTTGCAGGCCTCCGGTTATCTCTGCCGTTTCGGTAAGCCGGTAAGAAAAAGAAGAACCCAGCGTGATAATGATCCAGTCTGCCTTTTTGAGAAAATCATGGGCAAGCTGCTGCGACCGGTTGATCTTTTCCAGCGCCTGCCCTGCATCGAGGTGAGAGAAGCGCGAGTGATGGGCCCAGCTGTTCCATACTTCGTTCAACCGGAACAGCTCGGCAGCGGTATATTGCTTATTATCGATATAAGATACCAGGCTCCGGCTTACGCTGGCCGGATCGAAAAGAATACCGTTTGGATTTTGCAGTACCGAGAACTTCAGCTCTTCAAGCGCATGACCAATATGCTCGGTAAAGCAGGAGCCGACCAGGAAAATATGGTCACCATACTTTACAGGCTGCAGCAGCTTTTTGATATCGATATTCACCATGAAGTCCATATACACCTGTTGAAGAAAGGATCAAATAAATAATGTGCCGGCTATGCGCAGGCTTTCGGCCAGCGCTTCATTATCGAGCCCGCAATCAAAGCCCTGGCTTTCAAGATAGCTGACCATGTATTCGGTGCTCATGTTGCCGACCAGCTCATCGTTGGCCATAGGGCAGCCGCCAATGCCTTTAAGGGCCCCGTCGAAACGCCGGCACCCTGCTTCCAGCGCTGCCTGCAGCTTTTCCTCACGGCTGGCAGGCGTGGAATGGAGGTGCACCCCGATACTGATGCCTGGCAGCGACTCGGTAAGATAGCTTGTTATATCGAGCACCTGTTGCGGGGTGGCCATCCCTACCGTATCGGCCAGGGAAATAAGGCCGATATCCATTGCCACCAGCTTATTGACCCATTCAAAAACGATCTCTTCATCGTAAGGATCGCCGTAAGGATTGCCAAACCCCATGGAGATATACACTACCAGCTCCTTACCCGTCTTGATGCAGAGATTATTTATTTCCTCTACCCTTCCCAGCGATTCCGCGATGGAAGAGTTGGTATTCCGTTGCTGGAAGGTTTCGGAAACCGAAAAAGGAAAACCCAGGTAATGGATCTGCTCGAACACGCTGGCTTCTTCGGCACCACGGTAATTGGCGATAATGGCCAGCAGACGGGTACGATCAAGGTTGGTGGTATCAAGCTGCCTGAGCACTTCGGCCGTATCGGCCATCTGTGGAATAGCTTTGGGCGAGACAAAGCTGCCGAAATCGATAGTATCAAACCCCACTTTGAGCAGCGAGTTGATATAGGCTGCTTTCTGTGCGGCAGGTATCTGTGCTTTCCAGCCCTGCATGGCGTCGCGCGGGCATTCTACCAGCTTTATTGCCTGATCTGCTGTCATGTCTGCAAAATTAACGGATTTGGCTTTTTACGCGGACCTCCTGTCTCTTGTCCGTTAAAAGCCACGCTGACGGGTAGCTTCATAAAGGATCATGCCGGTAGCTACGGATACATTCAGGCTTTCAAAATCACCTGCCATCGGGATCTTTATCTTTTCATCGCATACTTTCATCAGGGCCGGGTAGATACCATTGTCCTCGCTGCCCATTACTATTGCGCAGGGAACGGTAAGATCGGCTTCGGTGATGATCTTCCCGGCCGTCATCTCGCTGGCAAATACTTTTATGCCGTTGAGATGCAGCTCATCGACAGCTTTTACGAGGCTGTTGACGCGGCAGACCGGTATTTTTTCCAGGGCGCCGGCAGAAGTAAGCACGGCATCTTCATTGAGCGCGCCCACTCCTTTGTCGGGAATAATGATCGCCTGTACGCCACAGCAATAAGCGGTGCGGGCAATGCCCCCGATATTGCGTATATCGGTGATGCCATCGAGCAGCAGGAACAACGGCGTCTCTCCTTTTTCTACCACAAAAGATATGACCTGCTGCAGATCGTGGTACTGCACCCGGGCTATTTGAGCCACTACCCCGTCGTGCGGCCCGATGTTGAAGCCATTGAGCTTGGCTGCCGGCACGTAGTTGACCGGTATGGCAGCCTGGGCAGCCAACTGCTTTATCTCGTTGATATCGGCGCCTACGGCCCTGGTGTCCACATAGATCCTGTCAAGCCCCCTGCCTTCCTTTATAGCAGCGGCTACGGCCTGCCGGCCTATGATGAGCGAGCTTTTCTTTGGACGTTGCGGGGAACGGAAATGCTTCATGCCAGCATCAGTTTTACTTTTAAGATCGCGGCCACGGAGAGCGCATCGGTGATAGCTCCCTGTTGTACCATTTCATATACTTTTTCAAAAGGAAGCTTTTTCACTACGAGCTGCTCCGTTTCTTCAGGTGTTGCCGGGCCCTGCCGCAGCTGGCGGGCCAGGTATACATGGGCCAGCTCGTCGGAAACGGAATTAGACAGGTGCAGCTGCATGAGCTCCTGCCATTCGTTGGCGACCAGGCCTGTTTCTTCCTGCAGCTCACGCCTGGCTGCGTCAAGCGGTGAGCTTCCTTCAGCACAGCCGCCTTCGGGTATCTCCCAGCTATAGCTACCCAGCACAAAACGGTATTGGCCTACCAGGTAAGTGTTCATTTCCTCGTCGAGCGGCACTATGCCGATCGCCAGGTTCTTAAAATGAACTTTACCATAGATACCCTTACCGCCCGAAGGATTGACCACGTCATACTCGGTAACGCCTATCCAATTGTTCTCATAAATATTTTTCGATGAAAGCACCTGCCAGGGATTATGCAGCTCATCCATTGGTCTTTTTGGCAAATATAAGCCGAAGCAGGGCGGTGACAATAATATACAGCAGCAGCAATCCTGCTATCGCGAATTTGGCTATGGCTGTATAACGTGTAAGCAGTATGACGATATCCGGCTGCGGACGGGCAATGGCAAGCAGCATCAGCGTATTTTCCAGCATATCAAGCAGGCCCGGCAGCAGGGTGCTGCGCAACAGGAAAGACGGCCTGGCGCTATTATCCTTTTGCAGCAGGCGGATGCTGTAAAAAAGAAAAAAGGTATAAGCTATGATAAACAGGAAGTCGAGCCATATATTCGATTGCAGCACCTGCGGGCCAGCAGCCTGGATCACGGAGGCGGCTTCCTCATAAGTATGCGCCAGCTCCAGGCTCAGGATACCATAGGGGCTTGATGGCGTGATCAGCGACTGGCCCTGCCAGCGCAGCACCAGCATCATGCATACGGTAGCCAGGAGGGACACGAGGAATTTTTTCATGCCTTAAAGAAACAAAAAACCCGTAAGTAAAAGAACTTACGGGCTATTCAATTCATAAAGCCGGCTTAAAGGCCAAAGGCTTTTTTTACTTTGTTCACATAGTCCAGCTTTTCCCAGGTGAACAGCTCTACTTTTTTCCTCACCACTTTGCCGTCAGGCGATACAAAGGTCTTCTCTACCACTTCCGGCTTGCGTCCCATATGACCATAGGCCGCTGTTTCGCTGTAGATAGGACTGCGCAGCTTCAGGCGCTGCTCGATAAAGTAAGGGCGCATATCGAAAATGCCTTCTACTATCTTGCCCATCTGCCCGTCGGTAAGCTGCACTTTGGCTGTGCCATAGGTATTAACGTTGATGCTGGTAGGCTGGGCCACCCCGATAGCGTAAGACACCTGCACCAGCACTTCGTCGGCCACGCCGGCCGCTACCAGGTTCTTGGCGATATGGCGCGTAGCATAGGCCGCGCTGCGGTCAACCTTGGAAGGGTCTTTCCCGCTGAAAGCGCCGCCGCCATGGGCCCCTTTACCGCCATAGGTATCCACGATGATCTTGCGGCCGGTAAGCCCGGTATCGCCATGCGGCCCGCCGATCACGAACTTGCCGGTAGGATTGATATGGTATTTGATCTTGTCGTTAAACAGCCTGGCGTATTTCTTATATTTCGATTTTACGCGCGGGATCAGGATCTTGATGATATCTTCCTTGATCTTGGCCAGCATCCTGGCTTCGGTATCGAACTCGTCGTGCTGGGTAGAGATAACGATGGTATCGATCCGTATAGGACGGTTGTTATCGTCATACTCCAGGGTCACCTGGCTTTTGGCATCAGGACGCAGGTATTTGATCTGCTTGTTTTCACGACGCAGGGCAGCCAGCTCTATCAGCAGCTTATGTGCCAGGTCAAGCGCCAGCGGCATATAGTCTTCTGTTTCGTTCGTGGCATAGCCGAACATCATTCCCTGGTCGCCTGCTCCCTGCTCTTCTTTCTTTTTGCGGTCAACACCCTGGTTGATATCGGACGACTGCTCATGAATGGCCGAGAACACGCCGCAGGAATGAGCCTCAAACATATATTCGCTCTTGGTATAGCCGATCTTGCGGATCACGCCGCGAGCTATTTCCAGTACATCGAGGTATGCTTTTGATTTGACCTCACCCGCCAGCACTACCTGGCCGGTAGTAACCAAGGTCTCACATGCTACTTTTGACTGGGCATCAAATGCAAGAAAGTTATCTATCAGTGCATCAGATATCTGGTCGGCCACCTTATCGGGATGGCCTTCAGAAACGCTTTCCGAAGTGAAGAGGTAAGGCATAAACGAGCTTTAGTTTTAAAATGTTGGGTTAGTCTATAAAAGAAATCGGGTGCAAAGATAACACCCGACAACGATTTCAATATATAATTCGCTTTACTATATTTTGGAGTAGATGATCCGTAGCCTCATTCGCTGAGTAGCATGGTTGCCGCCTCCCAGCCTTACCCTTCCTTTGGCAAAGGTGACCGGTGAATAAGGCTGCACTATCACGGCGCCATCGGCCAGCACACCGCCTGGAATACCATACTGGTCAACTATCAGCACCGGGCTGAACAGCCGCAGCTCATAAAGCGGCAACGTGCCATTCAGCACATGCTGCACATAGCGGGTAAGATTGAAGTTCCATTTCTTGATGGCATTGCCGCTCGGGTCAACGCCGTTCTGCGGGAATGAGCCAAAGCTGGTATAGTTGCCGGCCCCGGTTGTGGACAAGGCAAAATCGTAAGGTATCGTGCGGTATTTGCTGATAGAAGGATCCCAGGCATCCACGAACATCGTGGGAGGATTGTAGAACATGGTATCCGTAGTACCGTTATAAACCTGCTCCATCAGCAGCTCGGCGCGGTGAACGATGCGGTTGCCGAGGCCCGAAAGCGCAGGTATCTTTATCCGGGCAAAAGTGCCGGGCGTGTTCTGTATATATACAAGGTCATCTTCTATCTGGTCGCCGCTGGAAGCCCACCAGGTGGTACCGGTATAATCTCTTCCGATATAATTGGCCGATGCCGAACCCAGGATCGTATTGTAGGTAAAATAAGCGACCGTAGTATCCTTATCGTTGGAGTTAGGCCGGTTATAACGGTAATAAATAGCCAGCTTGCTATTGGCGCCGGTGAGGCTGAAGCCCATGATGGCATTACCGCCGCCGACGGATTTCAGCGCAAAGCCCTTGAACTTGGTACGGAAAGCAGAGTCGGAATAATATGCCCCGCTGGGCCCTACGGAGTCATACAGCAGCAGCCGCTGTCCGAAAGAGTTATCAAGCCTGATCCGCAGCTGGCTGGCCGTAGTGTCTTTATAAGCCTTTACCGAGTCGCTCAGCGACTGCGGCGTAAAGGTTTTGGAGCCAAGCAGGTTAGTATATACAAATGGATCATTGCGGATAAGATAAGCCGAGTCTATGTTGAAATCGTTCGACTGGTCCATTTCGTACACGTTGATGGTCTGCGGGATGGTCTTATCGCCATAGGTATCCAGGTAGTTCAGCACCAGCACTACCGAGTCAAGATGCAGGCTGTCAGGCTCTGTCTGCATAAAAGAAAAGCGGTAATAAGGAGGCTTGAACTCAAAGAACATGCGGGCGTCCGTTCTCCCGAAAAGCGGGTCGTTATTGATCAGCCCCAGGAACTGCTCATCGCTGCCAAGGCTGCGCGAAGAGTCGTCGAGGATAGTGAACTTATCGTTGAAAGCCTGTACGGTGATCGTTGTGTCAAAGGTGGTCACATTGTCGATCGGCGGGATCAGGTCCTCTCCCAGCGTAGTGGCCTCATTTATCTTTTTGCAGGAAATAAGCAGTAAAACAGCGCTGGCTATAAGGCATCCGAGCGTCAGAACAAGGTATTTATGCTTCACGAAGTAATAATTAATAATTAGCGGTTATTGATCCTTCCCGGCCGTTCTCAGGACAATAAGATGGTCTAACCTGCAAGATCGCCATAGAGTTGTAAATAGTCTGTTAAATCCGACTCCTCGTTGTAGAGCAGCGTTTTCTTGCCTCTGACCTTTGAGAACTCGGCCAGCAGCTTCTTGTCTACCTTATCGGCGCCAAAAGTGATAGCATCGGCATAGGTAGCGCCGCCGCGGAACAGGGCCGTATTGGTCCCTTCCTTGAAAGGCTCCAGGTCCTTCTCCTTCAGGGATGGGTGGATCAGCGCTTTCTTGATGAAATCGCTGCCCAGCTTTTCTTTGAAGGTGTTCTGACCGATGGTGTAGATGATCTTGCTATGGGCAAAAACGGGCTCTTTCTTATAGAGGGTCTTGAGATAAGCGGGGATCAGGCCGGTCATCCAGCCGCTGCAATGGATCACATCAGGCGGCCAGCCGAACTTCTTTACGGTTTCCAGCGCTCCTTTACAGAAAAAGACGGTCCGGAGATCATTATCGTCGAACCATTTGTCGTTCTCGTCGTGGAAGATGAACTTCCGCTTGAATAGTTCCTCGTTTTCCAAAAAATACACCTGCAAACGGGCGCTGGGCAAGGAAGCCACCTTTATCTGCAGCGGCATATCATCATTGTCTATGGATACATTGATCCCTGACAGGCGCACTACCTCGTGCAGACGGTGACGGCGCTCATTGATGATCCCGAAGCGGGGCATGATGCAACGCACTTCATAGCCATTATCATTTGCCTTGATAGCTAACTTATTTACTATTTCTGAAAACTCTGTCAACTCCAGGTAAGGTGACATTTCATTGGCAATAAATAAAATTCTTTTCTTTGCTGACATGCTATCCCGTTTAAGTGAACCTTTTGGCAAAAGGTTGGCAAAGTTACTATTTTATCACGAAACCCCGTGCAGAAGTCAAAACGGGCCTAATTTTGCCCCTTATGATCATCTTTAAGAAAGCTGCCGGGCTGCAGCAATACCTGCTGTCTGCCGCCGGAAAAGAGCGAACGGTTGGCTTTGTGCCTACCATGGGAGCCCTGCACGCCGGTCACCTGTCGCTGCTGCAGGCCGCCCGGGAACAAAACCCGCTGACCGTGGCCAGCATATTCGTCAACCCTACCCAGTTCAATGATCCTGCTGATTTTGAGAAATACCCGGTAACCATCGCCGCTGATATCAACCTGCTTGAAAAGAACGGATGCGATATCCTTTTCCTGCCCTCGGTGGCGGAAATGTATCCTGAAGGTCTTTCACAGGTCAGCGACAGGTATGAGCTGGGCTCTCTTGAAACGGTGCTTGACGGCGCCTATCGCCCCGGGCATTTCCAGGGCGTATGCATTATCGTGCATCGCCTGCTTGGGCTGGTGCAGCCTCACCATTTATACATGGGCCAGAAAGATTACCAGCAATGCATGGTGATCAGGCGCCTGCTGGTCGTCACGGGGTTGGACCAGCATACCCAGCTGCATATCTGCCCTACGCTTCGTGAGGCTGATGGACTGGCCATGAGCAGCCGTAATATGCGGCTGACGGCTAATGACCGCAACCTGGCCCCTGCCATTTATAAAGCCCTTGTGCAGCTCCGCCAGCAGGTGCGGCCCGGCGATCTTACCGCCATCTGCCGGCAGGCTTTCGGACAATTGGAAGCGCTGGGCTTTCGCCCCGATTACGTCGAGATCGCTGATGCCGGCTCTTTGGAGCTTTTAGACAGCTGGGACGGGCAGCGCAAGCTGGTAGCGCTTATTGCCGCCTTCCTGCATGATGTGCGCCTGATCGATAACCTGCCTCTTAATTAATATATTGCTATTGCCGTAATCTGCTGCTTCAATATTAGTTTTTCTACCTTTGCCTCCATTATGCAGATTGAAGTACTGAAATCCAAGATACACCGGGCCACCATTACCGAGGCCAACCTGAATTACGTCGGCAGCATTACCATCGACGAGGACCTGCTGGACGCAGCCAACATGATCGAAAACGAGAAAGTGCAGGTGGTGAACGTAAATAACGGTGAACGTATAGAGACCTACATTATCAAAGGAAAACGCGGCTCCGGCATCGTCTGTCTCAACGGGCCTGCGGCCCGCAAAGGGATGGTTGGAGATATAGTGGTGATCATCTCCTATGCGGCCATGCCTTTTGACGAAGCCAGGACCTTCAAGCCCTGGATCTGCTTTCCGAAAGAAGGCAACCGGCTCTGATCATTTCTTTATGCAGGCAGCAGGAAGCTGCCGGTAAACCTTTGTCATGAATAAGCGCCTCCGCACCATACTGCAGTATCTGTTTTTCCTCGGCCTGGGCATCTTCCTGGTATGGTGGTCTGTAAAAGATATCGACCGCGAAAAAAGGCTGGAAATAAAGGAGGCGCTGGTACATGCCCGTTTTTACCTGGCCATCCCGGTATTTGGCATGCTGCTGCTCAGCCATTACCTGCGGGCATTGCGCTGGCGGCTGCTGATGGAACCATTGGGATATAAGACCGGTAAAGCCAATACTTTTTTTGCCGTTATGATCGGCTACCTGGCCAACCAGGCCGTTCCACGCCTGGGCGAGGTCCTGAAATGCACTATACTTGCCCGTTATGAAAAAGTGCCGGCCGATAAGCTGGTAGGCACTATTGTGCTGGAAAGGCTGATCGATGCCATCTGCCTGCTCATTGTATTCGGGATCACGCTGATCATTCAGCCCGGCCTGTACGGCGACCTGATGTCGTCTGTTTTTGCAGGCAGGGAAGCAAAAGGATCGCAGGGATTGCCAGGCTATGCAGTGCTGCTGGCAGCAGGCGTGATCGTTCTGCTGATAGGCGCCTGGATGATCGCGCGGAAAAAGACCCTGCGGGATGTAGGCGCCAAGCTACGGCATATCGGCAGCCGCATCTGGCAAGGGCTTACGGCTATCAGGCACCTGAAAAAGCGCGGGCAGTTCCTGCTGATGACCTTATGTATATGGGGCCTTTACCTGTCGAGCGGCTATATCGGGTTTCATGCCTTGCAGGCAACGGAGCACTATGGCATTCCCGAAGCATTCACCGTGCTGGTGGCAGGCAGCATCGGCATGATCATCACTCCCGGCGGCATCGGCGCCTATCCCTACCTGATAGAAAGCACCATGCAGCTGTATGGTCTGCAAACAAGCATTGCCCTGGCCTTTGGCTGGCTGCTGTGGCTGGTGCAGACCTTTGTGATACTGGTTGGCGGCCTGGCCAGCTTTATGCTGCTGCCCTGGTACAACAAAAAGAAAGCAGCGGCCGGTATACCGGCTTCTTCCGCCGGCACCCCTGCGTCATAGGGCTTCTTCCCATTGCCGTATGCTGTAACTTTAGGCAGGAAAAACTTAACATGGCACACAGCGCTTCTTATTTAATTTTATCCCTTCAGGATAAATGATCATCGATTATGACACAAAGAAGAAGGAAAACGATAGCAAGGGATATAAGCTGGCTTTCTTTCAACGCAAGGGTATTGCAGGAGGCCGCCGACAAAACGGTTCCGCTGCGGGAACGGATCAGGTTCCTCGGTATTTTTTCCAACAATCTCGATGAGTTCTTCCGGGTAAGGGTAGCTACCCTGAAACGGATGATGGAAGTAGGCAGCAAGGCCAATATGCATCTCGAGGACAACCCGCAACGCATCCTGGATGAGATACAGCTGATCGTGCTCCGGCAGCAGGACGAGTTCACCCGGGTATGGGCCGAGGTGCAGAAAGAAATGAATAAGCAAAAGATCTTCCTGCGGTCGGAAAAGCAGCTGACAGCCGCACAGAAAGAGTTTGTGCGCAATTATTACGACGAAGAGATCAGCCCCAACCTGATACCGCTGATGATCGAGAACATAAAGGAGTTCCCTCACCTGCGCGACAAATCTATCTACCTGGCAGTGGTGATGCGGAAAAAAGATGCTCCCAAGAACCGGAAATACGCGCTGATAGAGATCCCCAGCCGGGTGATCGGGCGCTTTATACTTCTTCCTTCGCGCGAAGGACAGCATGATATCATGCTGCTTGAAGATGCCATCCGCTACAACCTTCCCGATATCTTTCATTTTTTCGGGTACGACGAATACCAGTCCTATATCTTCAAGATGACGCGCGATGCTGAAATGGATATCGACAACGATATTTCCACCTCCATCATGCAAAAGCTGGAAAAAGGATTGAAGAACCGCCGCAAGGGAAAGCCTGTCCGCTTCGTGTATGACCGGGAAATGGATACCGGCCTGCTCAAATACCTGATCAAACGGCTTAACCTCAGCAAGAAAGAAAACCTGATCCCTGGCGGGCGTATCCATAATTTCAGGCATTTTATCGATTTTCCCGAGCAGGTGTTCTCCGAAAAAAGGCACCGGAAAAAGCCGTTCGATCATCCCCTGCTTACCGAGCAGCGGATCTCGGATGTAGTGCTGAAGCAGGATGTGCTGCTGCATTTCCCCTATCATTCCTTCACTCCCATCATCGATCTTATCCGCGAAGCGGCCTTTGACCCTGACGTAGAATCTATCAGGATCACCTGCTACCGGCTGGCGCCCCAGTCAAAGATCATCAACGCGCTTATAAACGCGGTACGCAATGGCAAGGAAGTGATCGTGATGCTGGAGCTGACAGCCCGCTTTGACGAGGAGGCCAACCTGGAATGGAAGGAACGGCTTGAAGAGGAAGGCGCCAAAGTGCTGGTAGAGATCCCGCGGCTGAAAGTGCATTCCAAGCTTTGCGTTATCACGAAAAAAATAAAGGACAGGCAGGTGCATTATGGCTTTGTAAGCACCGGCAACCTGAATGAAAGAACGGCCCGGGTATATGCAGACCACTGCCTGCTCACTGCCAACGAAAAGATCATGGCCGACGCGCTTACCATCTTCCGTTTCCTGCAGCAGCCGAAGCTGGGCATTCAATCGCTAAAAGACTGCAAGACCGTAATACCCAGCCCGCAATTCATCAGGGCCGAGCTTATGCGTCTTATCGGGGAAGAGATCAGGCAGGCCAGGCATAAAAAGCCCGCAGGCATTATTGTAAAGATGAACTCCCTGTCTGACGAAGCAATGATCAGCAAGCTGTATGACGCGGCCCGGGCCGGCGTGCAGATCACGCTGATCGTAAGAGGCATATTCTGCATGCTTTCCGAAAATAAAAAATTCAGGAGGCCGGTAAAAGCTATCAGCATCGTGGATGAATACCTGGAGCATGCCAGGGTGTGGGTATTTCACAACAAGGGCAAAGAAAAAGTTTATATATCTTCGGCCGACTGGATGCTGCGCAACCTGGAACATCGTATAGAAGCCACGTGCCCGGTTTGGGATGAGGGGCTGAAAAATGAGCTGATCGATATACTTGATATACAGCTACGGGACAATGTAAAGGCCCGCGAGTTGAACAATGAGCTGGACAATGCCTATATACGAACTCCCGGAAAGAAGGTCAGGTCGCAGGTCGAGATATATAATTACCTGAACAAAAAAACCATCAGCTATCGTGAGACTGGCAGCCATTGATATCGGCAGCAATGCGGCAAGGCTATTGATCACCGACGTGGTAAAGAATGCGCAAAGCGCGCCTGATTTCATAAAAGTATCATTGGTAAGAGTACCGCTGCGCCTGGGCTTTGACGTATTCGACAAAGGGCTGATCACGGATGCCAGGATCGAAAAGATCACCAAGACCATCAAATCCTACAAATACCTGATGGATGTGTACGAGGTAAAGCATCTCAAAGCCTGCGCCACTTCCGCCATGCGGGATGCCGTGAACGGGGCGGAGATCATCCGGAAGATAAAAGCGGAAACCGGGATCAGCATCGAGATCATCAGCGGGCAGCAGGAAGCATCATTCATCTATGAGAACCATATCGCCGAAAATCTTACCAAAGAAGAGTCGTACCTGTACATCGATGTTGGGGGCGGCAGCACGGAGCTTACTTTTTTCAGCGATGGAAAGCTGATCTTCAAGGAATCATTCAATATCGGCACTATACGCCTGCTCAAGAACCAGGTGGCAGAAGCCCAATGGGATATGATGAAGGAATATATCAAAAGCAAGACAAAGGGCTATCACCATGTCACTGCCATCGGCTCGGGCGGCAATATCAATAAAATATTTTCCATATCGAAAAGAAAGGAAGGAAAGCCCCTTACGCTTGATCTGCTGCGCGATTACTACAAAGAGTTCAGCAATATCTCGCTGGCCCAACGCATGCATTTATACAAGCTGCGCGAAGACAGGGCAGATGTGATCGTTCCGGCGCTGCTGATCTATATCAACGTGATGCGCTGGGCGGATACCGAAGAGATATTCGTTCCGAAGATCGGGCTGGCAGACGGCCTTATCCAGAGCTTATACGAAGAGGTGCGCCTGCAGGATACGGCTATATGATAACGCGGCCCGGCGTGTTCGTCACCCGGTTTTTTTGACGCTTACGGCCAAATAGTGCTTTCTTTGCCACCCGGATCCTCAAACCCGATAGCTATGGCACCCAATAAAGAGATCAAAAAGGTAACGACCAATACCCTGCAAAAAATGAAGGCAGCAGGAGAGAAAATATCCATGATCACCGCGTATGACTATTCGTTTGCCCGGATATTCGATGCGGCAGGGATAGACGTTATTCTCGTGGGCGATAGCGCCAGCAATGTGATGGCCGGCCATACCACTACGCTTCCCATCACGCTCGACCAGATGATCTACCATGCCCAAAGCGTGGTACGCGCCAGGGAAAGAGCCCTGATCGTGATAGATATCCCTTTCGGCTATTATCAATCCAACTCTGAGATAGCGCTGGCCTCCGCGGTAAAGATCATGAAGGAAAGCGGCGGGCATACGGTAAAGCTGGAAGGTGGGGAAGAGATCATCGACTCGGTGAAAAAGATCGTCAGCGCCGGTATCCCGGTAATGGGTCACTTGGGCCTGACCCCGCAATCTATCAATAAGTTCGGCACTTATGTAGTAAGGGCCACTGAACAGGCAGAAGCCGATAAGCTGAAAAAAGATGCCCTGCTGCTGCAGGAAGCCGGTGCTTATGCCATTGTGCTGGAAAAGATACCTGCCGCGCTGGCAAAAGAAGTAAGCGAAAGCCTTCATATTCCTACCATTGGCATCGGCGGCGGCCCTTATTGTGATGGGCAGGTATTGGTGATGCATGATATGCTGGGCATCAATATCGAATTCAAGCCGCGTTTCCTGCGGCAATACCTTAACCTGAGCGAGCAGGTCACCAGCGCCGTACAGCAATATATACAGGACGTTAAAAGCCGCGATTTCCCGAACGATCAGGAGCAATACTGATCTCGCAAGATAGGCTGCGATATGCTACCCGTGGGAGGCGGCTTTATAGCGCGCAGCATTGCAGCCTGCTTTGAATTTATTTCGTCCCCATCCCCTGCCTTGTTACCTTTGCTACTTCAAAAAACGACCATATGGAATTTCTGGAAGAATTAAAGATAGAGGCCGTCAGCAAAGGTGTAAGCACTGGTACGGAATGGTTATCCTCCACCGGGGAAAAGATACCTTCTTTCTCTCCTGTAGACGGTAAGCTGATCGGGGAAGTGATCGCTGCCGATAAGGAAAGCTATGAAAAAGCAGTAGCTAAAGCACAGGAAGCTTTCAAGGTATGGCGTACCTGGCCGGCGCCACGCCGCGGCGACATAGTGCGCCAGATAGGCGAATCGTTGCGCAAGCACAAGCAGGCCCTGGGCAAGCTGGTATCATACGAGATGGGCAAAAGCCTGCAGGAAGGATATGGAGAAGTGCAGGAGATGATCGATATCTGCGATTTTGCCGTAGGCCTGTCGCGGCAGCTTCATGGCCTCACCATGCACAGCGAAAGGCCTGGCCACCGCATGTATGAGCAATACCATCCTTTAGGCATAGTAGGCATTATTTCCGCTTTCAATTTCCCTGTGGCGGTATGGAGCTGGAATACTATGCTGGCATGGGTTTGCGGCGATGTTTGCATCTGGAAGCCTTCCGAGAAGGCTCCCCTGTGCGCAGTAGCCTGCCAGAATATAGTAGCTGAAGTATTTGCAGCCAATGAAGTGCCTGAAGGCGTATGCAGCCTGGTGGTAGGCAACCGGGATGCAGGAGAATGGCTGAGCCGGGATGCGCGTGTTCCGCTGGTATCAGCTACCGGCTCTACGCGCATGGGCAAGGCCGTAGGGGCTGCTGTTGGCGCCCGCCTGGGACGCGCCCTGCTGGAGCTGGGAGGCAATAATGCCATTGTCATCTCCAAGGATGCCGACCTCGATATTGCCATACTCGGCGCTCTTTTCGGGGCAGTAGGCACTGCCGGGCAGCGCTGCACTACTACGCGCCGTCTCGTCATCCATGAAGATATTTACGACAACGTGAAAGAAAAGCTGGTAAAAGCCTATGGCCAGCTGTCGATCGGCAACCCGCTGGATGAAAAGAACCATGTAGGCCCGCTGATCGATAAGGACGCGGTAAAGATGTATCTCGATGCCATCGCACGCTGCAAGGAAGAGGGCGGCGTATTCGTGGTAGATGGTGGTGTGCTGGAAGGAAAGGGCTTTGAAAGCGGTTGCTATGTAAAGCCCTGCATTGCGGAGGCACGGCCGGAGTACAGCATTGTGCAGCACGAAACATTTGCCCCTATCCTGTACCTTTTAAAATATAAGGACCTGGATGAAGCGATCGCCATACAGAACGGGGTGCCGCAGGGGCTGTCATCCTCCATCATGACCCTTAACCTGCGTGAAGCAGAACAGTTCCTCTCCCATGCAGGAAGCGACTGTGGTATTGCCAATGTCAATATCGGCACTTCAGGCGCCGAGATCGGCGGGGCTTTCGGTGGAGAAAAAGAAACAGGTGGCGGGCGCGAGAGCGGAAGCGACGCCTGGAAAGTATATATGCGCCGGCAGACCAATACCATAAATTACAGCACCCGGCTGCCATTGGCGCAGGGTATCCGTTTTGATATTTAAGTAGTATATTAACGATATAAAGAAGGCAGACATTACCATGCAGCACAGATGCAGCTGGTATGCCTGCCTTTTCCTTTGTTTTTTGGCAAAAAATGCTAACTTTTGTATATCAACAATATCCTGAACCAAACGCTAACTTCCTATCCATGAAACGGATCCTGCTCTTCGCCTTTTGCCTATTGTCTTTCCTTTGCCATAGTAACGCGCAATCCCGTATTGGTATTCTTGCAGGTGGTCACCAATCCTCTGTGCTGGAAAAGAATGACCTGCCTGACTGGGAATCTGTCCGGAACAACTACCAGGGTCGGACAGGCATTCACCTGGGATTTTTGGCTGACCTGCGACTGGGCTCTTCCAACTTTTATTTCCAGCCCGCCATGATGATCAGCAATAAGGGAAGAAAATATGCAGAAACATTCGACACCAGCATCTCCAGCCTGCGCAGCATCAGCTCGCAGCAGTTCGTGAACTATATCGACATGCCCTTGAACCTGGTGCTTAAGCTTCCCCTGGGCAAGACCACCCGCTTCATCATCGGCGCAGGGCCTTACATATCCTTTTTCTACAATGCCAGGCATAAAACCGAAACCATTACCAAGGATGGCATCTATAGCGCCGAAGAGAATAACGATCCCGGTGTAGGCAACGGCCCCGGAAAGTACCACACATTCGACCTCGGCGCCAACGGGCTGGCCGGGTTCGAGTTCGGGCGCGTATCCCTGACCGCCAATTACGGCCAGGGCTTAAGAAACTTTTACCAGCCTGCTGATTATGCCGCTTCCCGATACAGGCATAAAGTGATCGGCGCTACCCTGGGCGTGTTCCTGGGAAAAACGCCTGAGCCTGCAATAAAGGACAGGGATGGCGACGGCATACCTGACAAGGATGACCATTGCCCTGATATGCCCGGGCTTGCAGCTTTTAAAGGTTGTCCCGACACTGACGGCGATGGCATCAGCGACGCGGAAGATGCCTGCCCGCTGGCAGCAGGCCCGAAAGAGAATAAAGGCTGCCCTTATACAGACAGGGATAATGACGGCGTGCTGGACAAGGACGATGATTGCCCTGATACGCCAGGCCCTGCTGATAACAAGGGCTGCCCCTACCCTGACAGGGATAAGGACGGCATACCCGATAAGGATGATAAATGTCCTGATATGCCGGGGGTAGCCCGCTATGCAGGATGCCCGGTGCCTGACACAGACGGCGACGGCGTGAACGATGAAGAAGACCAGTGCATCGACCAGCCCGGTACCCGGGCCAACAAGGGCTGTCCCGAAGAAATAAAAAAAGAGATCATCGAAAAGGTCAGCTATGCGGCCAAGAAGATCCAGTTCCAGGTCAATAAGGCCGAGCTGACGCCAGGCTCCAAAGCGGTGCTTGACGAAGTAGCTGAGCTGCTGGAAGATAATCCTGCCTTGCACCTGACCATTGGCGGTCATACCAGCAATGACGGCACCCGGGCCTTTAATATAAAGCTATCGCAGGCCAGGGCAGATGCGGTGAAAAGCTATATCCTCTCAAAAGGGATCAGGGAAAGCCGCCTGAGAGCAGTCGGCTATGGCCCTGACCAGCCGCTCAACAGCGGGAAAACAGCCGCCGAAAAAGCAGCTAACCGCCGGGTTGAGCTGGAGCTGAGCAACCAATAGCCTATCTTCGCCGTCTACCCGCAGCCAGGACCCCTGTACTTGTTAATACAGGGGTCTTATTTTGTGAAAAATGTATGAGTGGTAATTATTATTTTTACGCCTTTACCAATTTTGTAGTATAAAAAATAGAAAATGAATAACTTATCTAAACACTTATCCTTGCTGACCCTTTGCGGGCTGGTCAGTGCCGCGGTTGTTGCGCAGAAAACGGAAGTGCCCAAAGGCTGGCACCTGCTTGATCAGAAAACCAGTGGTTTTTATGGCATCAGCATGGACAAAGCCTATGAATTCATCAAAGCCAAAAAGCTGAAAAGCACCCCGGTCATTGTAGCGGTTATAGATTCCGGTGTTGACACCCTGCATGAAGACCTAAAGGCCGTTCTCTGGAAAAACCCGGGAGAAATTCCGGGCAACGGCATCGACGATGACAACAATGGCTATATAGACGACGTGTATGGCTGGAACTTTATCGGCGGACGCGACGGGCAGAACGTAGAAAAAGACTCTTACGAAGCCGCCCGCGTTTATCATAAATACAAGGATAAATTTGAGAATGCCGACCCTTCCAAGCTGAAAGGCAAGGAAGCAGAAGAATACAAGATGTGGGAAAAAGCCAAGGACGATGTGGTAAGCGATGTGAACCCTGGCCTGGAGCTGGCTATCCGGCGCTCGGTAAACGACTTCAAAACAGCAGATTCCATTATCCGCAGCGAGCTTAAAAAAGACGAGTACAACTGTAAGGACCTGAGCACCTATACCACTACCAATAAAACAGCTGCTACCATACGTGACCGTTTTCTCCAGATCTGCGGCGCCAACGACAACCAGGAGATATCGAACGTAATGATCCTGGACGAGCTGGATGGGGAACTGTCGAAGCTGGAAGCAGTCACTAAGGCCCCGAAGCAATACCGCAACGATATTGTGAAAGACAACTATTATGATTTCAATGACCGTTTCTATGGCAACAATAATGTGATGGCCAGCAACAGCTCGGCGCTTCATGGCACCCACGTTTCCGGGATCATCGGGGCGATCAGGGGTAATGGCGTAGGCATGGATGGCGTGGCCGATAATGTGCGCATCATGACGGTAAGGGCCGTTCCTGACGGCGACGAGCATGATAAGGATATTGCCCTGGCTATCCGCTATGCAGTGGATAATGGTGCCCGGGTGATCAATATGAGCTTTGGCAAAGGCTTTTCTCCTGAAAAGAAATGGGTGGATGACGCGGTAAAATATGCCCAGAGCAAAGGCGTATTGCTGGTGCATGCGGCAGGCAACAGCGCCCAGAACCTGGATACTACCTGGAACTTCCCTACTCCTGTGTTTGAAGACGGCAAGCGTGCCAGCAACTGGATCACGGTAGGCGCCAGCGCTCCCAGCGGCGAGCTGACCGAGGGCGGGCTGACGGCTTCTTTTTCCAACTACGGCAAAAATGAGGTAGACGTATTTGCTCCTGGCGTGAAGATATATTCCACGGTTCCCGGCGGAAATACTTACCAGAACCTGCAAGGTACCAGCATGGCTTCGCCGGTAGTGGCAGGCCTGGCTGCCTTTATCCTGGAGTATTACCCCAATCTCAGCGCTGAGCAGGTAAAATATGTTATTGAGAAATCTGCCCAGAAGCCTGGCGTTAAAGCCTATGATCCTGGTACCAAATCAGAGGTATACCTTGGCGACCTGAGCCGCAGCGGGGGCATCATCAATGCCTATGAAGCGATCAAATTAGCTTCTACCCTGAAAGGCGAAAGAAAGACCAGTACCAAGCCGGTTAAATCAACCGTAAAGCCAAAGGCAAAAGGCTAAGAAAAAAGATGATAAAATAGCGAGAGCCGGCTTTTTAAGCCGGCTCTCGTGTTGCTAAAACCGACAGGGTCAAAGGAGGATTTCGCCATTGTATTATTGCTGCAGATGTTTTCTGCAACAGCTTGGCATTAGCTTAGCATTCCTTACCTTCAGCTTTCACAACCAATAACCGTTTCTTATGGCCCGCCCCGACCTGCTGCAGGTTCCCTCCTTTTTCCATCATTATATCGATCTTGTTGCGCAAGACGATCTTATTGACGCTTTCCGGGAAGCGACGCCTGCCTTTATCTCTTTCCTGGAAGAGATACCGCCGGGCAAATATGACTACCGGTATGCCGAAGGGAAATGGACCGTCAAGCAGGTGCTGCAGCATATCATAGATGCCGAAAGGATCTTCAGCTATCGTGCGTTGCGCCTGGCCCGTAAAGACCAGACCCCGCTGCCAGGGTTTGAAGAAAATGACTTTGCCGCCAATGCCAAAACAGAGAACAGGGACTGGCACAACCTGGTGGAAGAATTCAAAGCCGTTCGTAAAAGCTCCGAGCTTCTTTTACTCTCCCTTGATGAAGACCAGCTTCATGCCACCGGCACTGTCAGCGGTCACCGTATCAATGCGCTGGCCTTATTCTTTATCATTATCGGGCATTGCACTCATCATCTGCAAATAACCCGGGAACGTTACCTGTAATCAGACAGCTAGACTTCCTGATAAAGGTGAAAGAAAGCATGTCGTGCGGTTTATTCCAGCCTCAACTCCGGGCGTTATAAATCCTTTCAAAATTAGTTATGCGCTGCCCTCGATGCCCATACCGGTATTTTGCCTGATGCTCACTAATATTTGCTTTTCCTGTAACTATCTGTAAAGCAAAGGCCGGCATATGATCCCGTTGGTGCGCCACTGAGCGCCCGAACAATCCTTTCCTGAATAAGATAGCCCTCTTTCAACTTATTCCAAGGCGAGGCACAGGAAGCAAACAAAAAAAGCGGCCTCTGTCTGGAGGGCCGCCTTTAAAGATATTTATCAGCTTTCTCTTAAAATGCCTTCTTGCTCTTGGCAGGCGCTTCTTCAGCAGCTTTTGCTTTTGCGATGTTCTGCTGCCCGATCACATCATTTACCACTTTTACTGCCTGGTCGAGATAGATATCCTGGCGCAGGGTCTTCAGCCACTGGTTGAAACGGTCCTGCTTTGTTTTATCATCGGCCCATTTGTTGGTTTCCGATGCAAGAGGCGCTACCGCTATCTCATTTTTCAGCTTGAGCAGCTTTTCTGTCCGGGAAACCGTTTCCTTCAAAGCTTTCTGCTCCTTCCTGTACTTGTCAAGCTGGAGAGAATAGTTCTTATCATTTTCCTTTGCCAGCCATTCCGTGTTCTGCCGGATCAGCCGGAAAGTGCTGTCCTGCTCGAGCCGCTGCCTGCTCAGCTCCTGGATAACCTTGAGGTCGTAACCGGCTTTCCATTTATTGTAGGGCGACTGGGTGATCTCATCCCAGGGCAATGCATTCTCATCGTCCTTCTCCCTTACTTTCAGGTATTCATACTGGTCAGGCAGCACAATATCGGAAGCTACGCCTTTCAGCTGCGTAGAGCCGCCATTGATCCGGTAAAATTTCTGGAGCGTGAGCTTAACGGTGCCCAATTCGGAATTGGAGAGCGAAAAGCCATTCTGGTCAATGCCGATATTACGCTGCACAGTGCCTTTTCCATAGGTGGAAGTGCTGCCGATGATCACGCCGCGCCCATAGTCCTGGATTGCGGCGGCAAATATCTCGGAAGCAGAAGCGCTGAACTCGTTTACCATTACGGCCAGCGGGCCGGTGTAAAGCACGCTTTTATCCTTGTCGCGGAGAATGCTTGGCTTATTGTCCTTCTCCTTTACCTGCACCACAGGACCTTCGTCGATAAAAAGACCGGTCATCTGCACCACATCGTAAAGGGAGCCGCCGCCGTTATTGCGGAGATCGATCACGATGCCGTCTACTTTCTCATCCTTAAGCTTCTGCACTTCGCGGGCCACGTCGATATAGCTGCGGCGCCCGTTGGGATTATCGAAATCAGCATAGAACTCAGGAAGGTATATATAGCCGATCTTCAGGTTTCCGTCCTTGACAACAGCGCTGCGGGCATACGTATCGATATCATTCTCGATCTTGGCCCTTTTGAGCGTAACTTCCTTGAGCGTGCCGTCTTTTTTCTTGAGCGTCAGGGTCACATTCGTATTTTCCTTTCCCCTGATCAGCTTCACCGCGTCCGTTACCGAATACCCGGTCAGCTCTACAGGCTCTCCTTTTTCCTGCGCTACTTTCTGGATAACATCGCCGGGCTGTATGTCGCCCGACTTGAAGGCAGGGCTACCAGTGACCACGCTGGTGATCTTGATATTGCCTTCATCATATTGAAGCGAGGCGCCGATACCGAAGAAGGTACCGCTCATCTCCTCATCAAAATAACGCTTATCCTGCGGCGGGAAGAACTCCGTATGCGGGTCCATTATGGTAGTGATGGCATTGACGAATATATTGAACATATCGTCGTCGGTGAACTTGAAGCGATACCGCTCAAATATCCGGTCGATGACCTTCTGCGTTTTCTCCCGGGCTTCCTTTTCAAGCTCCACATCTTTTTTCACCACGAAGCCTTCTTTTTCCCTGTTCTTGTCGCGGGTGTCCAGCAGGTCGGCATATCTTTCAAGCGACATGAACTTCAGCTTTTTTCTCCAGCGTTCCTTCCTTTCGCTTTCATTGGCCGTATAGGCCAGCTTGCTGGAATTCATATTCACCTCTTCGTCGATGGTATAGCTAAAAGGGGTTTTCAGGATATCATTGGCGATACGGGAAGCTTCTTCCATACGGGCTTTGAACACTTTGCCCGCTTCAAGGAAAAATTCAACCTTGGCGCCCTTGATCTCATCGTCGATATACGTAGCATATTTAGCAGAAAGCGCATCGATATCGCTTTGGAGGAAAATGGTCTTCTCAGGGTCCAGGCTGTTGAGGTACTTCGTAAAAACCTTTTGGGAAAAATCGTCATTGATGTCCTGCGGGCTGAAATGTGCCTGGGACAGCATTTCTCCAACCAGGCGCAGGATCTCTTCGTATTTCGAGGGCGGATTATGTCTTGCGTCGGCCCCGATCGTTCTAAATGCCACAAAAAAGCCAGCCACGATCAACAGCAACACAATAGGGAGTCTTTTCATATTAGTCAGATATTTAAATGCTTTAAGCATATCCAAAAATAACATAAAAACGATGGATTTCGTGCTTTTCAGGGGTTTTAACAAGGGTTTTTGATGAACGGAAAACAGCAGGCCTCACAGGCCTTTGTTGCCTATGTCCACAGCAGGGCAGACTGCCTGAATTATTTATAATTTCTTTCTATTTTTTCCAGGCATATTTTATTGGATGCAACTTTTTCTCTATTTTTGCAGCCGCATAAGATGGTGGCTGTAGCTCAGTTGGTTAGAGCATCAGATTGTGGTTCTGAGGGTCGCCGGTTCGAGCCCGGTTAGCCACCCAGTCAATACCCCGGATATATTATGTATTCGGGGTTTCTTTTAGGTTTTCCTTACACTGTACATAATCTTTTCATGACCTATACGATCATACTGATACCGCTTGTTTCCGCATTGCTGGGATGGTTATTCACCTACCTGGGCATTCAAGCGATCCTTTCTTTGCTTATCCGCAGCCAGGCTTCCATTGCCCGCTCTGCCGGCCAGGCAGCTGCCAAGCAGGCCGAAGGGCTTTTTAATATAGAAGAGCGCGTCAGCGATCCTGCTTTGCTCGATGCCGCCCTTCCTGCCATTGAGCAGCATATCGACGAGTTCCTGCAGGTGAAGCTGAAGGAAGAAATGCCGATGATCAGCATGTTTATCGGCAACAAAACCACCGACAAGCTGAAGGGCGTTTTCATAGACCAGCTCAAAAAGCTATTTCCCAGTATTATGCAGCAGCTGGCCGGAAAGCTCAGGGCCGGCCTGGACATAGAAACGCTTGTCTACAATAAGATCGCCGGTATTCCGCCGGCCAGCTTAAAGCAAGGCATACAGGAAAAGACCGGGGGAATGATGGCCCGTGTTCAGCTGATCGGCGCCCTGGCTGGCCTTTGTATCGGGCTGGTGAACCTGGTGATTTTCTGGCTTACCGCTGGCACTTTCTAATTGAAGACCATCCTGTTTTTTATCCTTTTATCAGGTTTTCCTATAAAACAAAGCCCTGTCACCGAACTGTCAGCAAGTTTACCTGATCTTTGCGCGTCTAATGCTGGTTTCCTGCTAAAAACCGCTCTCACAAGTCACCGGTACCGGGAAAAAGTAATACCATCAAGTTGAAAATTTATTTGCACTACATGAGAAAACTAATCGTCACAGGAGCTTCTTTACTCCTGTCTGTACTCGTAATGGCCCAGGTACCCGGCGGCGCCCGCCCGGGTGGAGGGCAGATGCCTACCGGGGCATTCTATGGAAAGATCGTTGATTCGATCACCGGCAAAGGTATCGATGCTGCCTCGGTACAGCTTCTACAAAATAAATATGATAGCGTTTCGCGCTCCCGCAAGGACGTGATCATAGGGGGAATGCTTACCCAATCGAACGGTGATTTCCGTATTGAAGGAGTGCCCCTTATGGGCCAGTACAAGCTGAGCATCTCTGCCATCGGCTTCCAGCCATTAAACAGGACCGTGGCGCTGGTAGATATGGCGGCCATGCAAAATATGCGCAACGGCAACCAGGACATGACGGCCCTGCTCAGCCATCTCGATAAGGACCTGGGCAATATCCGTCTTTCCATTGACCAGCAGATACTGAGCAATGTAACGGTTACAGGCACCAAGCCCCTGGTACAGTTAGGCATCGACCGGAAAATATACAACGTGGAAAAAGACCTGAGCGCGGCCGGCGGCACCGCTACGGATATTATGAGGAACGTGCCTTCGGTAAATGTAGATATCGATGGCAATATTACCCTTCGCAACACTTCTCCCCAGATATTCGTGGATGGCAGGCCTACCACCCTTACGCTCGACCAGATCCCGGCCGACCAGATACAAAGCGTGGAAGTGATCACCAATCCTTCGGCCAAGTTCGATGCCTCGGGCGGTACGGCCGGTATCCTGAACATCGTTCTCAAAAAAGCCCGCCGGGTAGGATACAGCGGTAATATCCGGGCCGGGATAGATATGCGCGGGCGGTTAAATGCCGGTGGCGATATCAATATTCGCCAGGGTAAGGTGAACCTTTTTGCCAATGGTAATTTCGGCCAGCGTAAATCGATCTCCAATGGTATCACCGATCGCTCTACTTTCTTCAAGTCGCCGGTAAATAATCTTTACCAGCACGACAGGAATATCAACCGCGGCTTCTTTGCCTTTGGCCGTCTTGGAATGGATTATTTCATGGACAACCGAAATACCTTTACCATTTCCGGCGTAGCCGTACGCGGACAGTTCAAGACCGACGTGAACAGTGATATTTTCGTGGACACTATTTTATCTGCCGGCACCAGCACCTCTTACACCAACCGCCTGGCCAACAGCGAAGGTAATTTCAGGAACCTTGGCGGCGCGCTCAGCTACCTGCACAATTTCCCGAAAAGCGGTCACCAGATCACGGCTGATGTCAATTATAACAATAGCCGGAACAACAGCACCAGCATCGTTGGCAATAATGTATTTGCCGTAGCCGGCGGTCCGCAGACCTATACTTACCGCCAGCAGCAGCTGGGCAAGGGAAATAACGGGCAGGCAACTATCCAGACTGACTATACCAACCCGCTTACCGCCAATTCCAAGCTGGAGCTGGGCTTGCGCATGGCGCAGCGCGACGTAGACAGCCGCAACGATTTTTCCATCATCAACCCCGACGGCTCGCTGACCTTGCAGCCTCCTCTTTCTTCCAATTATAAATATACCGACCGGGTATATGCCGGCTATGGCACTTATTCCGGCAAGGTAAAGGACAACTTCGGCTACCAGCTGGGATTGCGGGTAGAAAGCTCTGACTACAAAGGCACCGTGCATAGCAGCGTATTGAGCTCCGGCGTATATAAGGACACTTCAAATACCTATAGCATCACCTATCCCATAAGCCTGTTCCCCAGCGTGTTCCTTTCCCAAAAGCTGAAGAACAACCAGGACCTGCAGCTGAACTACAGCCGCCGCATCAACCGGCCCAACTTTTTCCAGCTGTTTCCTTTTACCGACTATACAGACTCGCTCAACCTGAGCAGGGGCAATCCCAACCTTAAGCCAGAGTTCACGAACTCTTTTGAGCTGTCTTACCAGAAAACATTTCCCAAGAACAATTCCCTCCTGGTCTCCGCTTATTATAAGCGCACCACAGACCTGATCACCCGTTACCAGCTAAGCGAGACCAATCCCATCAACGATTCGCTGGTATTGGTGAACACCTTTATCAATGCCAATTCCAGCTTTGTGGGAGGTCTTGAGTTCATTGCCAAGAACAGGATCACCAAGTGGTGGGACGTAACCACCAACCTGAACCTGTACACTTCGAAGATCAATATCGATGATCCATCTATCACTACGGCCGGTCAGCTATACAGCTGGTTTGCCAAGATCAACAACAGCATCAGGCTGCCTAAGAACTTTACCCTGCAGCTTTCCGGCGACTATACTTCCAAAACTGTGCTGGCCCCCGGCGGCACCGGCACCGGCAGTGGCGGTGGCGGCCGTGGCATGGGTTGGGGACCAACGGTAAGCGGCAACTCGCAAGGCTATTCAAGACCGACCTACGGGGTTGATGCTGCCGTGAAATACGAGTTCCTGAAAAACAAGACAGCCTCATTGACCCTGAGCGCCAGTGATATTTTGCGTACCCGCGTCAGCGATGTGTACACGCAGTCTGTCGGCTTTACCCAGCATGCGGTACGTACCCGCGACCAGCAGTTTTTCCGGCTTAATTTTGCTTACCGCTTTGGCAAGTTTGATGTTTCCCTGTTCAAGAGAAAGAATATCAGGGGCGAGCAGGAAAACATGCAGAACAGCATGCAGGGAGCTCAATAGCTCCTGCCTGGCCCGATCATAATTTCACTGCAGCCCGTGGCTCTCCTTTACCGGATGAGCTGCGGGCTGTGGTCTTTATAGGCTGCCCCTCCTTATCTTTGTCACCTTTATGCAAGCTGATTTACGATTTGCGATCATTGGCTGTGGCAAGATAGCTCCCCGGCATGCCGCCGAAGCGACCAGGCATGGTACGCTGGCAGCGGTCTGCGATATTATCCCTGGCCGCGCCGACGAGCTGGCCGCCACTTATAAAGCACAGGCTTTTTATGACAGCCAGGAAATGCTTGCCCATGGATCATACGATGTAGTAGCTATATGCACCCCCAATGGCCTGCATGTCACCCATGCTGTGCAGGCGCTTGCGGCTGGAGCGCACGTGCTTTGCGAAAAGCCGCTTTGCATCAGCACGGCCGACGCGGAAGCCATGATAGAAGCAGCCGATCAGCACCAGCGGAAGCTGTTCGTGGTCAAATCAACACGCTACAACCCGGCCCTGCACCTGCTGAAGGAAAAGATCGCCGGCAATGCATTGGGGAATATCTATAGCTTCCAGCTGAACTGCTTCTGGAACAGGCCGCCGGCTTATTACAGCCAGTCGTGGAAAGGAAGCGCGGAATTGGACGGAGGCACGCTGTACACGCAGTTCAGCCACTATATCGATGCCCTGCTCTGGCTGCTCGACGATACCGTAAAAGAAGTAAAAGGATACCGGCGCAATGCCATACACCAGGACATAATAGCTTTTGAGGACGAAGGAGTGGCAGCCATTGAAATGAGCAAGGGTACGCTGGGAGGGATCAACTGGTCTGTCAACAGCTACCAGCGCAATATGGAAGTATCGCTGAGCTTGCTGGCAGAAAAAGGTACTATAAGGATCGCAGGCGAATACATGAACAGGATAGATTTCCAGCTGCTCGAAGGAGATCACCTGCAGGTACCTGCCTATGGTGAAGCTAACGACTACGGCTTTTACAAAGGCTCTATGAGCAATCACGACAAGGTGTACGAGAACCTGTTGCTGGCCCTGCAGAACGGCGACCATCCTTTTGCCAATGCCATCGACGGGCTTAAAACCGTGCAGGCCATTGAAAAGATATATAATTCCCTTCCACTTCCCTGACCTGTATTAGCCAATTGAAAAAGATATATTTTACCGTTACCAACGATCTTACTTACGACCAGCGTATGCACCGCATCTGCACCACGCTGGCAGAACATGGGTATGATATAACCCTGGTAGGACGACGGTTGCCCGGCTCTGCGCCCCTGGCCGGCCGGCCTTTTAAGCAACGCCGGCTGTATTGTTGGTTTACCCGTGGCAAGCTTTTTTATGCGGAATATAATATGCGTCTTTTCTTTTTCCTTCTTTTCAGGCGCATGGATGCTGTCTGCGCTATCGATCTCGATACCATCCTGCCCTGCCTGTGGATCTCCTGCTGGAAAAAGATACCCCGCATCTACGACGCACATGAGCTATTCACCGAGCTGAAAGAAGTAGTGACCAGGCCGCAGGTACAGCGTGCCTGGAACAGGATCGCGCAATACGCGATTCCCCGGTTCAAGCATGGCTATACAGTATGCGAAAGCCTGGCAGAAGAGCTCCGCAAGCGCTACCAGGTGCAGTACGAAGTAATCAGGAATATGCCGGTATTAAAAACACTGACGCCGGAAAACAGCATAAAAGAACCTTTCATACTCTATTCGGGCGCCGTGAATGAAGGTCGCGGGTTCGAGTACCTGATACCGGCCATGCAATGGGTAAATAGTCGGCTCGTGATCTGTGGTGACGGCAACTTTATGCCCCAGCTCAGGGTGCTGATCGATAAGTACAATATGAATGATAAGATAGAGCTGAAAGGCATGGTATCTCCGGGCGAGCTCTGGCATATTACGTGTAAAGCCGCCATCGGCATGGCTATCGCCGAAAACCAGGGGCTGAACCAGTACCTGGCGCTCCCCAACAAATTTTTCGATTATATACAGGCCGGCCTGCCGCAGATCACTATGAGCTTCCCGGAGTACCGTAACATGAATGCCTGCTATGAGGTGGCCGTGCTTATCGAGGATCTCTCACCTGAAAGGATTGCCGATGCTATAAACAATTTGATGAATGATATTGTTCTATATAATAAGCTAAGGGATAACTGCCTGAAGGCCAGGCTTGAGCTGAACTGGCAGCAGGAAGAGAAAAAGCTTTTATCCTTTTATCAATCGTTGTTTTCCAGTTGAGCCGTTTTCTACATATCGTATGCCTCGATGTGCCGTTCCCTGCCGATTATGGCGGGGCGATCGATATGATGAACAGGATACGTATATTCAAGAAGCTGGGCATCCATATCCATCTTCATTATTTCAGCTATAATGAACGGGGTACTCCTAATGAGCTTAACCAGTTTTGTGAAAGCATACATGTGTACGACCGCAAATCGATCAGGGAAGGATTACCGGTATGCCTGCCGTATATCGTAGCTTCCCGTACCAACGACCGGCTGATCGACAACCTCAACAAGGATGATCACCCGTTGCTGCTGGAAGGCATCCATTGCACCGGTATATTGCCTTATCTCAATAATAAGCATAGAAAGATAGTAGTGCGGATGCACAATGACGAGCATATATATTATAAGGAGCTTGCCCGATCGACCGGTAATATTTTCCGCAAGCTATATTACCGGAACGAAAGCCGGCTGCTTAAAAGATACACGCATACATTGCCCACCGGGTGCGCATATGCCAGTGTATCCAAGAAAGATACGGCTACGCTGCGCCATGAATACCAGCTGCCCCATGTGCATTTTATCCCGACCTTTCCTACCTGGCAGCGAGTCAGGGGACAGGAAGGCATTGGCAATCTTTGTCTCTACCACGGCAACCTGTCCGTGCCTGAAAACGAGGAAGCCGCGCTCTGGCTGCTTTGCAAGGTATTCAATAAAATAAGGGTGCCATTGGTGATAGCCGGCAAAAAGCCTACGAGGCGATTGCAGAAAGCAGCCCATCTTTGCCAGCATACCTGCCTGGTATCAGATCCTACAGAATCGGAAATGAACGACCTGGTGCGTAAAGCGCATATACATGTAATTCCCTGCTTCAACCGGGAAATAACGGGTATTCGTCTGAAACTCCTGCATGCCCTGTTCGAAGGCCGGCATTGCGTTGTCAACGAGCCGATGGTAAAAGGCACGGGCCTGGAGCCTGCCTGCCATATCGGTTCCAATGCCAATGCATTTGCCTCTATTGTGGCACAGTTGTATCACCAACCTTTTACCGGGGAAGAGATCAGCCTGCGCCAGAAGCTTTTAGGCCACACTTACGATAATGAAAGGAATGCAGAGCAGTTTATTCAATTGCTATGGTAGCATTGTCGATGACACGGCCTCTTTCGGTACGGATCATCCTGGCAGGGAATTTCTGCACCACGATATAATCATGCGTAGCCATTACGATCGCCGTATTGAAATCGCGGGAGATATGAAAGAGAAGGTTCATGATCTCGTCGGAGGTTTCAGGATCGAGGTTGCCGGTAGGCTCATCCGCGAGTATCAGCTTGGGTGAGTTAAGAAGGGCCCGGGCAATGTCCACGCGCTGCTGCTCGCCGCCGCTTAGCTCGAAAGGCATTTTGAAGCCTTTGGCCTTCAACCCCACTTTATCCAGCACTTCGGCGATCTTGTCATCCATCACCTTCTCATTCGTCCAGCCGGTTGCCTTCAATACAAATTTGAGGTTATCGTTCACGTTCCTGTCTGTGAGCAGCTGGAAATCCTGGAACACCACGCCCATCTTACGACGGAGGAAAGGCACTTTTTTCCAGTCGAGGTTACGAAGCGAAAAAGTGGCTACAGTAGCCTCTCCTTCTTTAAGAGGCAGCTCACCATACAGGGTCTTGAGCAGGCTGGACTTCCCGGTACCGGTTTTCCCTACCAGGTACACAAACTCACCGGCATTCACCGTAAGGTTCACATCCTGGAGCACAAGGTTATTGCCCTGATAAATATTCACGTGCTGTAAATCGATGATCGCGTCTGCCATATTTCCTGGTTTAGTCTACAAAATAACGCAAACTACCCCAAGGAAAAAAGCTAATTCCGATGCCGGTAAAAAAAGAGGCCTTCAAGAAGGATAGCCGCTAATCAGGAGAATTGAAAAAGCATCTTTTAAGCTATTCCCGGCCGGCCTGCTCTGCCAGGTGGGCTTACCTTCCAAGCTGAAGGAGATAGGTTGTTAGAGAATTAGCTACTGAATAAATTGAAAGCAGATCAAACTTATTTCACCACGCCTCTTCCCAATTCCACCGAGAAAACAGTGCCGGCACTATAGATCGCCACGTCATCCACGCCCAGTGATTGCTTGCGGAAGCGATCGGAATGAAGCTTTATCGTGCTCCCATCCGTAGCCTGCACCTTCTGCACCACAAAGCCTATGAGCGCTTTTTTCCGTTTGCCCGATGGTATTACGTCCACGATCTTCCCTACCACCGGCGCTCCCTGGCGGATAATGATGCGCCCGTCTACCTTTACATCCTCTGCAGCTGAAAGCCTGACAGGCTGTCCATCCCGCTCTTTTTGCTCCGAGCTGAGATTCTCATTCAGCACTACCTTGATCATGTGTCCTGCAGGTATCTTCACCGGGTCGCGCGGTTCAGGATTGACAGTAACAGGCTTAACAGGAACCGGTGTTGGCTCTTCCTTTGGTTGATTGGTTACCGGCACCTGGGGCTTTGTTTTTTCAGGCGGCCTTTGAACCGGCTCGGCAGGAGCCGTCTTTTTTTCTTTCGGAGCAGGCTGGTAAACGACCTGATCCGGCGCTTTTTGTATAGGGGTAGCATCATCGGTTGAAACAGGTGAGCCTTCTTCTCCCTCACCGACCCTATGAACAGGTCTCCCTGCTATTACTTCCTCATTGTCATTACCTGTAAGAGGGCTTTCCTGGTCGGCATCCGTTTTGCGAAGAAAGTTCCAGGTCAACAGCACCAGGCAAAAAAGCGTTACTCCCAGCAGCAGGCGCACCGATTTATCTTTCAGCCAGCCTGGCCATTGCCACGGCCTGGCGGTAAAAAGCCGCGGAGCTGCTATCGCCGGCCACTTCACGCGTCCTATTCTCTTAGCCAGCGCCTGCTGTAAAGCAGGTAATGAAGCGGGGATCAGCTCTTTGACCGACCGGGTTTTTTGTGCTTCCGGCTCCTGGCCGGGCGTGTCTGTTTGCAATGCCTGCACCAATTGGTGCTCCAGCACAGGAGGCTGACCAATAGCAGCCAGCAAGGCCTCTTTCAATAGCCTTGCGCTGGCAAAACGTTTCTGCGGGTTGCGCTCGAGCGCTGTCGATACGGCTTTTTGCAAGGCAGCAGGCACATAGGCGGCGGTCAACGGGGCCAGCGGCGCCCGTTCTTCCAGCTTTATCTTCATAAGCTGGTAATCGGAGTCTGAGCTAAAAGGGGTATGCCCTGTAAGCAGCTCATAAAGTATATTGCCGGCTGCATAAATATCCGTCAGTTCATCTCCTTCTTTTCCCTGCACCTGTTCCGGTGCCATATACTCCAGCGTGCCCACCGATTTACCGAGCTGGGTAAGCCGTTGCGAGTTGCGGATCCTGGCAATGCCAAAGTCCATGATCTTTACCTCGCCATCCACGGATACCATCACGTTGGCAGGCTTCAGGTCGCGGTGAATAATGCCTTTACGATGGGCATGATCCAGCCCGTCAAGCAGCTGGGCGAGTATGCTGCAGGCCAGCCGCGGGGAAAGACGTCCCTTCAGCTTTACCCATTCTTCCAGGGTATGACCTTCTACAAACTCCATCACCATCCAGTAAGTATCATTGCGCGGGATAAAGGAGTAGAGATGCGTAATATTAGGATGATTGAGCCTGGCCAATGCCAGCGCCTCCTGCTGAAAACGGCTTTCCAGCGATTCAGGAGCAGGTGTCACCGGCTTGTTGAGGGCCTTGATGGCTACGCGGCGTTCCAGCAATTTATCCTCTGCCAGGTAAACCGTGCCCATCCCTCCTTCCCCAAGCTGGCGGATAATTGTATATTGATCACTTGGATGCGTGTTCATAAAAAACGGTTTGTTCCTTTGTCTCCAGGTTGTTTTGTATCGACGCTTCTTCCACCGTAACAATAATAACGGAGAAGTTATCGCTGGCCTGCCGCTGATAGCACAAGGTCCGTATGCATTCCAGGGCAAAATCAGGCTGAGACAGGGAAAGCAGCTGCTCTAACTCTGCTGCTGTCAGCACATCATATACTCCATCCGAGCATAAAAGCAGCTTCTCTCCTTTACTAACAGGCAGCGGCTGCGCCGGCAGACCAGGGCTCACTTTTTCTACCGTACCCAGGGCCTGCAGCAGCACGTTGCGCATATTGTGCCGACCGGCTTCTTCCTTTGTTATCTTTCCTTCTTCCACCATCTGGTTAACGAGGGTATGGTCGTGCGTGAGCAGCTGCAGCTGTCCTTCAGCATAGCGGTACAGCCGGCTATCGCCTACATGCGTATAAGCAAGCTTTTGATCATGTATGAAGAGCGCCGCAATGGTAGTGCCCATTCCTTCTAATGCCGGGTCTTTCCGGGCCGCTTCGCGGATCGTAAGATGCATCTGCTGCACCATTGTTTCCAGCATAGACAGGCTATCAGCCTGGCGGAACCGTTCGGGAATGAATTCCCTGGCCACCGAGCAGGCTATATCGCTGGCCACTTCACCGGCATTATGCCCTCCCATCCCGTCGGCTACCATTGCAAAGAGGGTTTGCCTATCAGCACCGGGATAAAGAAATAAAATGCTGTCCTCGTTGGCCTGCCTTACAGGCCCTGTTTCAGAAATAGCATATACCTGGCAGGCATAGCCATTTGCCGGCGGTGTAGCAGGAGAAGGGAAAATATCAGGTGCACCGGCAGCAACTTCTGGATCCGTGATCTTTTTTTGCCAGGGAAAACGCATAAGATAGATTAAAGGGTAAGCTATGGAAATGTGAATCCTTTCAGCTTCTCACATTCCTCGTTTCCTAACTGCCACACCGCAGGCCCCCGGTAGGGACCTGCGGTTCATGGTGGCAGCGCCCGTCAAAAAAGGAGCTTCGTTGCCGGGCGTGGTTTTATGATTAAAGGTTATTTGATCACCTCATCTCTTCCCATGAGCTCCATGGCATACTTGATAGGTATAGAGTACGACATCTTATCGCTGCCCGCAGAATAGATGCCGATCACGTTGCCTTTATTGTCGAACATAGGCCCGCCGCTATTGCCTGGCCCGGTAGAGTTGATGGTCAGCTGGTAGTAATCTCCCATCACGCTGAGATAGCCATCTACTTTTTCCGTGCCTGCCTTGCCTTTTATCAGGCGGCCGATAATGCCCGTGCTGATGGTGGGAACCGGCACTTTGACAATATTGGGGTTCTTGTTGAAAGCATCCTGCGAACGGGTGGCCACAAACTGGTCAGGCGACATGCCCGGGTATCCCATTACCGTTACTTCGCTGCCCGGCTCGATCTCATTATAATTGTTCAGCAGCTGCACAGGCGACAGCTCTTCCATCATATCGATCTTTATAAGCGCCACATCGTGCACATTGGAGATACGCGTTACCTTACCAGGAGTGCGCAAAGAATTATTGGCAAACGTTATATCCAGGTAAGACAGGCTGCCGGCAATTACCGTTACGCCCGATTCGATATTCTGGCGGTTGTAGTTACCTGCTTCAATAGGCACCCAGTCACGCACCGCACCCGGGCTAACACTGGCACCTTGTACAATCGTGAGCTCGCCTTTAGAATTGTACCTTGTCAATATGCCGGGGAAATCGCTGTCAGGAAAATGATAAGACGTAAGCCATGGAGAAGCCACGTGCCGGTTGGTAGCGATATAGCCGCGGTCGTCCACTACAAAACCGCTGCCGCTGCCATAATCTCCTATCGGCTCCAGTATGGAGCCACGAGGCTCGTTACCCTTGGTAGAAAGCAGCGGCTCTATCGCACCTGCGCTGTTTTCCACAAAAGCGCCTACGTAACTGGTATAGCCTCCTTCTTTACGGGGCAGCTTTACATGATACAGCTGCTCGCCGGTGCTGGTAAGCTGCAGCTTCCAGCCTACTTCTATAAATACCACTTTTTTATCATTGGCCTTGGCGATCTGGGCCGGCGTCAGTCCTTTATTGATATTGGATGTATCAGGCCTTATTTCCACCCGCTCATGCACTACTTCTTTTTTAGGCTTGTTGGAATAGATGATCCAGCCGCCGGTGCCTAAAAGAAGAACAAGCGCCAGCGTGGTTATCAGCAGACGTTTCCTGCCTTTCTTTTCCGATTGCTGGATGATATGCTGCATGGTTTGCTTGCCGATGGTCTCCTTGGCAGGAACAGCGGCAGAGGCAGTTTTAATACCGGTATCGTGCACCCTGGTCTCCTTGGCCTGTGCAGGAACATCTACCACCCTGGTCTTCTTGATATGCGAAGCAGGCTTGGGATCGAGATCGAATTCCAGGGATGGCCCTTCCTTACCCAGGCGGATAATATCGTTGGCAAACAACGTGGTCTTCTCCGTAATAGCTTTTCCATTCACAAAAGTGCCGTTCTTGCTCTGGAGATCGGTGATCTCGTAAGTGTCGGGCAACAACGGGTTGACCTTGATACGGCAATGCTCGCGGCTGATACTGTCGTCAGAAAGCTCATAAGCAATATTATTCGACTGGCCGCGGCCAATACGTATCTCGAAATCGGGCGCAGAGGTAAACTTATCTACCTGCCCGGCCTTTGTTCCGTCCATATGACGGATGAGGATGGTGGTTTGTGTGGTCATTTTACTTTTTTGACGTTTATGTAGGATGTTCGGGAAAACAATAGCGATACAACGATGCAGTTAAAGGGGACGGTCTTGGTGATGCAATATTAGGTAATTATATACTACTTTAAACTGAATAAAATGTAGTATATGTTAATCTTTTCTAATTATTTAATTTACAGCTAATTACAAAAAAATGTCCCAAAAAAGATATGTTTTGGTACAGAAAAGAGCAGGCAGAAGGCCCAGGAAAGCAACATAATTATAAGGGAAAGACAGCTATTATCGCCCCAGCTTGTGAAGGGCTTTTTCTATATTGGTAGCACCCGTCAGCACCGGCCTGAAAAGGTCCCCTTTCTTATCGACCCTTTCCTTTATGGTGCTGATAGTAAACTGCGATGGAGATAAGCGGTGGTTCACTTCGCGCCAGTCGAGGGCCGTTGAAACAAAAGCGCCCGGCCTGGGACGCAGGCTGTAGACAGAAGCGAGGGTTTGCCCGCTCCTGTTCTGGAGATAATCGATATAGATCTTATTCCCTCTTTTTTTCAGCGAACGCTCCAGGCTGGTAGTGCCAGGCAATTGCTCCTGGACAAAGGAAGCTACCAGGTGGGCAAAATCCTTGACAGTAGCATAATCGTATTTATTTTTCATCGGTACATACACATGCAGCCCCGAAGCGCCGGAGGTTTTGCAATAGCTTTTAACGCCTGCCTTTTCAAGCACGTCCCTGGTAACAAGCGCTACATCCACCACTTCACTGAAGCTGTTCTTATCCGAGGGATCGATATCGATCACCATCCAGGTAGGATTGTCCGGGTAACGGGTAGTGCTGTTCCAGGGATTGATCTCGATACAGCCCAGGTTGGCCAGGTACAAAAGCGTGGCCCGGTTGTTACAGACGATATAATCTATGATCTTATCGCCGCTCCCGCTTTTTATCTTGAACACGCCTGCATATTCAGGAGCATGCTCGCCGGCATCCTTTTGAAAAAAGCCTTCATCACGGATACCATTAGGGTTTCTTTTCAATGAAAGCGGTCGATCTTTCAGGTGTGGCAATATAAAGTCTGCCATCTTTTCGTAGTAATCGATCACATCTCCCTTAGTATATCCTTCATCGGGCCAGAATATTTTATGCCGGTTGGTGACGGTCACTTTGTACTGGCCGGCCCTTATTGTTTCTTCCCTTTTAACCTCTTTTATATTTTCCACTATTTCTTCATTTACTTCCTTAGCGCTCTTTTCGTCGCGCAGGCGCAGGAAGGAAGGATGACGGAATATATTGTCGCGGGTGATCTCGGTATATGAAATATCGGCTACCAGCTCCGGCCGCAGCCAGGTGATGGCTCCATTCAGCGGCACCTTGCCGGCAAAAGGAGACTGGTCGGTCTCCAGCAATTTCATCTTCTTTTTAAGATCGCGGAGCAGCTGGCCGGAAAAGCCGGTGCCTACATGCCCCCTGTATTGCCAGGAACTTCCTTTTTTGCTGGCGATCACCAGCGAGCCAAATGCCTCCCGCTCGCCTTTGGGTTCCGTATAGCCTACGATCACCACTTCCGTGCTCTGCACATTCTTTATTTTCAGCCATTCCCTGCTCCGGTGTCCCCGGCTATAAGCGCTGTCCTTTTTCTTGGCGATAATTCCTTCAAGCCCCTGCTCTCTTGCTTTTTCAAAAAAGCCGACCCCGTCATTCTCTATATGATCGCAGTAACGTATAGTGCTGTTGCGACCTAACATTTTTTTGAGGATCTTTTTGCGGTCGGTCAGCGGGAGACCTTCCATGTTTTTCCCTTCCAGTTCCAGGATATCAAATGCATAATATATCAACGGGTAATTGAGATTGCTTTCGTAGTGCTGCAGCTTCTGGAAATCCGGCAGGTCCTTTTCATTCAATAGTACAACTTCTCCGTCCAGGATCGCCTGGTGCTTTATTTTCTTCAGGGCCTGCGTGATCACCGGGAAACGCTCTGTAAAATCCACGCCGTTGCGGGAGTAGAAACGCAGCTTGTCCTTTCCTGTTTCAGCGATCGCGCGGTAACCATCCCACTTTATCTCGTACAGCCAGGCAGGGTCGCTGAAGGGCGCATCAGTGAGCGTTGCCAGCATGGGCTTAATATAATGATCCACTTTCTTATCTTTTCCATACCGGATCGACGCTATGGTTTTCGGAGCAGCCGAAGCGCCGGTGTACTCCTCTGCATCAAATACGGTATTCACCGCATGCTCGTCGCGATGCTTGATCAGCAGCCAGTTCTTATCATCATTCTGCAGGCGAACAAGCACAAATTCACCTTTGAGCTTTTTCCCTTTCAGGGCAAACTTCAATTCACCTTTTTTGATCGCTTCCAATGCGGCCCGCTCAGAAAGCGGCTTATGGCTGGCGCTTACAGGCTGGAAAATTCCTTTGTCCCATATAGATACCTTTCCCGCACCATAATTTCCCTTGGGAATGGTCCCCTTAAAACCGATGTAGCTAACAGGATGATCTTCTACCATCACGGCCAGCCTTTTTTGCGTAGGGTTAAGCGATGGGCCTTTAGGCACTGCCCAGCTTTTCAGCACGCCTCCCAGTTCAAGCCGGAAATCATAATGAAGATGTGAAGCATCATGTCGCTGCACCACGAAACGAAACCCGTTCTTCTTTTCCTTTTTTCCTACCGGTTCGGCGGTATGCTTGAAATCCCTTTTCTTATTGTATGTGGTAATGCTCATGAGGCTTTCTTTTTACCGCTGGCAAGGCTGGCCTTAAGCTGCTCCATAAGGTCCTTGGTTTTGGAATGAACCACTTTCATCGGCTTGAATGGAGCTGATTTGGCTCCTTTTGCCTTCGCCTTTATTATCTTAAGCAGCTTTTCCGTATAGTCATCCCTGTATTTGCCTATATCGAAGGGCTCTGTCAGCTGCTCGATCAGGTTCACAGCCATTTTCAGCTCTGCAGGCTTGCTTTTCGTGCCGGGCAGCTGCAGGTCCTTGGTGCTCCTGATCTCCTGGGCAAACCGGATCCTGTTCAGGATGAGCACATCGTCCTTTGCCTTGATAATGCACATGTGCTCGCGGTTATGCATTACAAATACGCCTACGCCAGCCTTGCCTGACTTTTGCAGGGCATCGCGAAGGAGACTATAGGCACGCGTACCTGTCTTCTGCGGTTCGAGGAAATAAGGCATTTCAAAATAAGTGCTGTCGATCTCTGCCTCTTCCACAAACTGCGTGATCTCTATATGCTTGGTCTTTTCAGGGCTTGCTTTTTCAAAGTCGGCTTTGTCGAGCACCACGTACTTATTATCGAGCAGGTAGCCCCGAACGATATTTTCCCACGCAACCTCCCGGCCGGTATGCTCATTTACCCGCTTGAACTTAATATTGGCATGATCCTTTTTGTCGAGCATATCCAGGTCCAGGGTACTATCTTCCACAGCGCTATACATTTTAATAGGGATATTTACGAGGCCAAAGCCTATGGAGCCTGTCCAGATCGCTTTCATATAAGTTATTTATGTTAAAGGCTGAAAAAGACATGCCAAACTGTGAAGCTGCAGCCACAGGCATTAGGCACGATTTTACAGGTAATAGGAAAACGAAAATATGCCCGAAGGTCCTTCCCTGGTCATACTCCGCGAAAAGCTGCAGCCATTTACCGGTAAAACAGTATCACACGCCACAGGATATGCCGCTATGGATAAAAAATGGCTCCTGCACAAGAAGCTGCTGGAAGTCAATACCTGGGGAAAGCACCTGTTGCTGCGGTTCAGTGCCGGCACCGTCCGCATTCACCTGATGCTCTTTGGCTCGGTGCTGATCAACAAGCGGAAGAAAGTAAATCCCAGCCTGCAGCTACAGCTGGGCAAGGATGAGCTGAACTTTTATGTAGTGCAGGTAAAAAAGATCACCCAGCCGCTGGCCAAGGTGTACGATTGGCGCGTAGATATCATGAGCCCCCATTGGAGCGCCGCCCATGTAAAAAAGCTGCTGAAAGCACAGCCCGGGGCCTATATCGGCGACCTGCTGCTAAACCAGGATATTTTTGCCGGCGTGGGTAATATCATCCGCAACGAGGCGCTGTTCAGGGCCAGGGTTCATCCCTTGTCGGTGACCAGCGCCATGCCTGCCACCGTGATCAGCCGCCTATTGAAAGAGCTCCGGTCATACAGCCGCTTGTTCCTGGAGCAAAAAAAGCAGGGAACACTTAGCGCAAACTGGCAGGCCTACAAGAAGGACGAATGCCCCCGCGACGGCAGCCGGCTACAGGTTGCCCTGACAGGAAAAACACGCCGGAAAACCTATTATTGCCCGGTTTGCCAGGAGCGCTATAGCTGAACCCATATTCCGACCTTATCCTTATGCTACAACAGGATCGACATGACCGGGCCTTAACCGCCTTTGCTCCCTATATGCAAGTGCATCACCGGGTACAGTTGGTCAGCAGCACTACCGCATCGTCAGTGGCTTCTATGGTATGATCTACCCCAGGGTGGAAGGACAGCATATTACCCTGCTGCATATTTACATCGCCTTCCGAGGTGCTTACCCTTACCTTACCTTCCAATACCTGGATGGTAAAAATGCCATTGACAGGGCGATCAGCAAATACGGCCTTTTCATGCAGGCAGACTAGCACAATGCTCAGGTGCTCCGTTTTAAAGAGAGTTATGCCATTACGGTCATTCTTCTGCCAGGTTTCCTCATCTTTCAGCTGGCGGATATACGCCGACAGGTCGGCAAAAACATAGGGAGCATCCAGCACCCGGTCGCCTTCGGGGCGGTTAAAAGTAGCTTCATTGCTTTTGATATCCATAAAGGTTTTTTATGAAAAGACCACAAGAACCGTACTACTTCCTGGCAGCCTGCCCGGAACAGGATATTTTGCCTTTATAAGTCGAAGCATTTCCGGCTTGCTTCTTTATCGACCTGGGCGGGCTTGGAGATAAATGCCAGGGTTACCGGCGATAAGCGAAGCCAAAGCAGGTATATGACCAACGGGTAAAATAATTATTAAGCGCTGCCGGGGAGGCTTATTCAGGCTGGTCTCTCATAAACCGGATGATCTCCTCATAACACCTGTTATCCGGGTTAAAGAACTGGGTGATCATTGCCACATGCTTTTTCTTTTTAAGGATATGAAGCTCCGGCGCATCACCGGCAGCTTTGAGGGCTTCGGCGAACCTGGCATTCCCTTCCGCGATAAAAGGATAAGTTTTTTCCCCTACATAGATCAGCATGGGCGGCATGCCTGCATGCAGCTGGTAGATCGGGGAGGCTTTTCTCCATTCGTTCTCATCATGCGTGAATGTCTTGAAAAAAGTATGGCTGGCAGGAAAGCTTTCCTTCTTCAAATAATCATACATATCAGTGCCGGCGGCATCGATGAGAATAGCGCCCCTGATCGGGTTGGCGATGCCCAGCTCGCTGAAGTAGCTGTCCTGCACGGATATGAGCGCTGCAAGATGCCCGCCTGCTGAATGACCGGCAACAAATATCCTGGCAGGGTTACCTCCGTAATGCTGGATATTTTCCTTTACCCATTTTACTGAAGAGGCGGCAGCGCGGGCCATATCGCTATAATCGGCGGCCGGACTAAGCGGGTAATTAATGATCACTGCTACCACGCCTTTGCTGGCCATTCCTTTGCCGAGAAAAGTATACAGATCACGCCGGCCCGAATTCCAGACACCGCCGTGGATAAAGATGAAAACATCTGCATTCCCGTCTCCGTTCCTGGGTGAAAATACATTCAGCTTTTGCTCGTTCCTTTTTTCTGCCGGGTCTGCCTGCAGGTAGGTAATGTCCTTGCCGGGCACCACATTTTTAAAAGAGCAGGCCTGCAGGAATAAGAGGAAAAAAGAACCGGTAAGACAGATAAGCCCTTGCCGTATGTTCTTGCGCGGTAACATAACGTAAAGTTTATAATATCTGGGATGTTTTCCAAACGCCCTGGCTATCTTTCGTACCATACAAAAAAGACGCCATTGACCTGTTCCCTCTTCTTAAAAGAACGCATCTTTGCTGCGATTTAGTATTAAGGAACGATTGCAAGGCATTTTAGCTGGTATTTTATGCGGATATCCCTGGCTTCAGAAGCGAAAAAGACACTTCGTTTGTCACTTCCCATCATCTTCGGGGAGCTGGCGCAAATGGCCCTGCATATCATTGATACGGCTATGGTTGGCGCGTTAGGCTATAAGCAGCTGGCTGCCGCCGCCCTGGTCATCGCCGTGCTGAACATACCGGTCGTGATCGGCATCGGCATGACGATGTCCGTTTCCCAGCTGGTATCCATGGCTCATGGCCAGCGCGACAGCCAGCGGGTTTCCCATTATTTTTATAACGGCTTCTGGCTTTGCGCTGTTACGGCCATACTGATCTCTCTTACCCTGGAATTTGGCAAAGATATCCTGCATCATCTGGGGCAGGATCCCGAAGTAGCTACCCTGGCCGTGCCCTTTATGCAGCTTATGGGATGGGGAGTGATCCCGATGCTCCTGTTCATGGCATTGAAGCAGTTCACCGACGGGCTGGAGAAAACGAGAACAGCGATGATCATTTCGCTGGTAGCGCTGCCAGTCAATGCCTTTATCAACTGGTTGCTGATCTTTGGCAATTGGGGTTTTCCACGGCTTGGCCTGCTGGGCGCCGGCTGGGGCACGCTCATAACGCGCTCGCTTATGTTCATAACGCTATCGTTTGTGATCTTCCGCCATTCCCTGTTCTGGCGATATATAGCGGTCAGGCGCAATCAATGGCAGCTAAGATGGAAAACCATCCGCGAATTACTGCATATCGGAGTGCCCAGCAGCCTCCAGGTGGGTATGGAAGGCGGTGCATTCGCCATTTCAGGCATCATTATAGGCACTATAAGCGCTACTGCCCAGGCGGCTCACCAGATCGCGCTTAGCTGCGCTTCCTTTACTTTCATGGTGTCTATGGGCCTGGCACAGGGCAGCTCTATCAGGGTCAGCAATGCCTTTGGCGCCCGCAACCGGCTTCTTATCCTGGCCATCGGGAAAAGCACCCTGGTAACAGCCCTGGTGTATGGAATTGCCTGCGCCGTCAGCTTTATAGCTTTGCAGCATGTATTGCCTGCAGCTTTCAACAAGGACGTGAACGTGATGGAGCTGGCGTCTTACCTGCTTTTATTTGCAGCTATCTTCCAGATATCCGATGCCACCCAGGCAATCGGGGCCGGGCTGCTGCGTGGGATAAAAGATGTAAAAGTACCTACCCTGCTTATTGCTGTCGCTTACTGGGTAGTTGGGATACCGGCAGGCTACTGGCTGGCCTTTGCCGGGGGAATGGGCGCAGCAGGTATCTGGACCGGCTTTATCATCGGGCTTTCGTGCTCAAGCCTGTTCTTGTGTATCCGCTTCCTGCAAAAAGGGAAAAAAGTGATGTGATGCTTTATGCTGTTTATCATTCCCAGCCTGGCATTGGGGCTTATAACGTATGAAAAAGCCGGGCATCCTTATGAAGAATACCCGGCCTCTGTTAATGATATCTGATCAGCTTTGCTTGGGATAATCGGCACCCAGGGTGATGGCTTCCCAGGTCTTGTAATCTTCTTCCAGCTCGATGAGCTTATTCCGGGCTCCCTTTAAAGCACCGGCTCCCAGCAGCAGACGTAGCGGCGGCTTTTCCGATTCCACTGCGTCGATGATCGCCTTGGCTGCCCTTGCAGGATCGCCGGGTTGATTGCCGCTGTAGCCGCGGATAGTATCTTTATTGGCATGCGCCGAAGGTGCATAGTCGTCAATAACAACAGCAGTATTCCTGGCAGAGCGCCCTGCCCAGTCGGTCCGGAAGCCGCTGGGAGCCACTACCGTTACCTTGATGCCCAGGTGGGCCACTTCTTTTGCCAACGCTTCCGAATAGCCCGTGACCGCAAACTTGCTGGCATTATAAAAGCCGATGCCAGGGAAAGCAACCAGCCCGCCTACGGAAGAGATATTGACGATATGCCCGCTGCGTTGCCTCCGCATCAGCGGCAATACTTCGCGGGTAACCTGGGCCAGGCCAAAGAAGTTGATCTCGAACATACGTCGTACTTCTTCTTCCTCGCTCTCCTCTATGGCTCCGAAATAACCGATACCGGCATTATTGACAAGCACGTCGATGCGGCCAAACTTTTCTTCCGCTTTCTTCACGGCTTCCTTTACCTGCTCTGGCCTGGTCACATCCAGGCTGATCGGTATGGCCGTATCAGGATAAGCCGATACGATATCCTGTATATCATCGGTACTGCGGGCAGTAACAGCCACTTTATTGCCAAGCTCAAGCGCCAGCCTGGACAGCTCACGCCCAAAACCGGTGGAGCACCCTGTAATGAACCATACTTTACTCATGCATCAACTGTTTTATTATACTTAAAAAATCAATTAATAAATCGGTGATCTTTAAAACAACAGTAAAAGAAGATTGTTCTGCTTTCTGTAAAATTATCGTTGCCGTGAACCGGTTATGATAAGACGATTATGCCCAATAGCAGCCGCAGGCCTACAATTGCCAGGCAAACGGCCAGGGCTTTCACAATCACCGTGCCCTGGATGCGGTGCGATAGCCAGGCGCCCAGCTGCGCCCCGGCCACTACTCCTATTCCCAGCCATATCACCATACGAAGCACAAAAGGATCCTGGTAATTGCCCTGCCAGGCATGCACGATCACGCTGACCGTGGCCATAACGGCCAATATGAAATGCGAGGTGGCCGTAGCGATATATACCGGGAAGCGAAGCCAGTGCACCATGGCCGGCACATGAATGATACCCCCGCCAATGCCCAGCAAAGGCGACAGATAGCCTACGATGATGCTGATGGCAATGCCCACATTCTGGTTGTAAGTGTATTTATAGGTAACATGGGCCGTATCTGTCAGCGTACGATCCCTGAGCGCCCGGCGTCTTCTCAGCCCTGCTTTCCGCTCTTCACGGGCATTATTCTTTTTAAGAAAAAGAAAAACAGCCAGGGCCAGCAGCAGCAGGCCGAAGATGATATTAAAAGCCGATTTGGGGATGTACTTGGTGGTGTACACGCCCAAAATAGAGCCCGGGATAGTAAACAGCGCGAAAAGGATACCAGCCCTGAAGTCAATTCGTCCTGAACGGGCATAAGCTACGGAACCTGAAATGGCATTGGCGGCCACAATGACGATGGAAATAGCGGTTATTGTTTCGGGCGAAAGCTGCGGTTGGGTGACCAGCAACAGCGGAACCAGGATAAAACCACCCCCGGCGCCGATAAGCGTACCAAGTGTGCCGATAATAAAACCTGCCAGCAATAGTACCGTTATACTTTCCATGTGGTGGCAAAGATAGCTTCTTGCCCGACATAAGCATGGCCTTCTTTCCCCAGGTGGTTCATGCTGCTTGCCATAGCATCACAAAGCAAAGGCTGCAGAATATCTGCAGCCTTTTTATGCAAGGAGCATATGATAAGATCAATATGCGACCAGCGCCGAATACGTATTGCCGTTGGAAGCTGTGATCGCCAGCTTATAATAATAATTGCCGGTACCAGGACAGCCTGTAGCATTACCCTGTGCATCGAGGCCAAAAGTGGCGGTAGCCGAAATATTGGGAAGCGTATGAAGAATAGCGCCCCCGGTGAGACGGAAATTGCAGCTTTGCCTTACCACCAGCGGGCTGGTGACAGCGGTAGTAAAGGCCTGTCCAAAACGGCTGGTGCCCCAGAGAGCCACATTAGCCTGTGAGCCTTCCGTATGTGTTCCCGTAGTGCTGATCACGATGCCGTTATTGTAGGTAAAGGTTCTCTGCTTGGCCACTTTCCAGCTACGTTGAGTGCCGTTGTCGAAGGTAATGGTGATGCCATTGCTGGTAACCGTATGGATAATAGTACCTATGGAAGCGAGGTTGATAAGCAGGCCGCCGCTGACATTGGTATAAGTTTGCGAACCGTTGATGACAATGCTTTTGCTATCGCTCAGGCGGGTGATCTTGACCTGCTGAAAAGTTACTGTTATCGCAGCGCCGGGATTTTTCCATTGCGTTCCCTGCGGCATGGTTACAACTACCACGCCGGTGCGTGTGCGGTTGCCCAGGCAATTAGTGCCATTATAGGTTATGGTCAGCGTCATTGGGTTGGTAGAAGTATTGACGGCTACGTCTGCATCACATACTCCCAATATGCTGGTAGTACGCCCGGTTAAGGCCGCGGACGCTTCAATGCTTGTATTTACATCATTGCCCAGGGCATCAAATTCTGCGTCAAAGCCTGCCGCATCCTGGGCATGGGCCTGTATTTCAGTTTGGCTATCAGCAGAGCCGTCCGTATTTTTTTTACATGAAGTAAAAAACAGGGTTCCCGAAAGAACCAGGGTAGTAAAAGAGAAGATTCTGAGTTTCATATTTAATATACTTGGGTGAAGGAATGCCAGATGTATTACCGCAAAGAATGCGGGTTTAAGAAACTGTTTATTTTATAAAAACAATTTGCAGGATAAAAAACCGGTCAGGTAGTATCCAGGGTAAAAAAGCGGCAGGGATGCGCGTTGCTCAGGCTCATCTTGTTGGTTATTGATCTATGTTTCTTTATAACGATGAAAAAGCCGGTTTAGTACGCCAGGGGCCGGAGCACAGCTGTTTTTTTTAGTACGAAAATGATAGTACCGGTGTGGGAACGGTTCTCAGGTAAATGCCGTCGGCTGCTGCAGCTGCCGGGTTCTACCTATTTTTTCAAATACGACGGCCGCCGGGAAGTGCCGGCCCGGAGAGAGCAGGAACGGGCTCTTCTGCCATTTTTTGCTTCAGATTATAGGAGAGCTTCGCAACAGAAAGAAGATATACGGAGAACGCCACTCATTAACAGAAATACCTTGAAGCGATCATTAGCAAGGTGCAAAAAGAATAAACCTCTTATTTATAAGCGGCTATTCAGGTCCAGTCCATGTTCATTGGCTGTTTTCCTGGCTATATCATATCCTGCATCTGCGTGACGGATAACGCCCATACCAGGATCGTTGCGTAATACTCTTGCAAGCCGGGCAGCGGCATCATCCGTACCATCCGCTACAATCACCATCCCCGCATGAATGCTATAGCCCATGCCTACGCCTCCACCGTGGTGAAGGCTTACCCAGCTTGCACCACCGGCCGTATTGACCAACGCATTCAATATAGGCCAGTCAGCTACTGCGTCGCTGCCATCAAGCATGGCTTCTGTTTCGCGGTTGGGGCTGGCAACCGATCCTGTATCAAGATGGTCCCTGCCGATCACAATCGGAGCTTTGACCTTACCGGTACGCACCAGCTCGTTAAAGGCAAGCCCGGCTTTCTCCCGCTCTCCCTGTCCAAGCCAGCAGATGCGGGCCGGCAATCCCTGGAAGGCGATCTTCTCGCGCGCCAGCTTCAGCCAGCGTTGCAGCCCTTTATTATCCGGGAAAAGACCTGCGATCACCTCATCTGTTACTGCTATGTCGGCAGGATCGCCGCTAAGCGCTGCCCAACGGAAAGGTCCTTTGCCTTCACAAAAAAGCGGGCGTATATAAGCCGGCACAAACCCCGGAAAATCGAAGGCATTGGTCACCCCCTTTTCCTGCGCGCGGGCCCTGATATTATTGCCATAATCAAAGGTCACTGCTCCTTTTTGCTGCAGCTGCAGCATCAGCTGCACATGCTTCACCATGCTATTATAAGCGTTGGCGATATACTCGTCAGGATTTGTGCTGCGCAGCTCCTTTGCCTGCTCATAACTCAGCTCATGCGGCCAGTAGCCGATAAGAGGATCGTGGGCCGAGGTCTGGTCGGTCAACGTGTCGGGAATAATATTTCTTTCCAGCAAACGCTCCAGCAGGTGTACGGCATTGCAGCAAACACCGATGCTGCGGGCAATACCCTCTTTTTTATATTGCAGGGCCTTGTCAATGGCCTCATCGATGGAAAGGAATTTTTCATCGAGATACTTTGTTTCAAGCCGCTTGTCGATCCTCCATTCTTCCACTTCCGCTATCAGCGCCACCCCCTCATTCATTGTAATCGCCAATGGCTGGGCCCCGCCCATACCGCCCAGACCGGCCGTTATATTGAGCGTTCCCTTCAATGTTCCATTGAAATGCTTATCAGCCGCTGCCGCATAGGTTTCATATGTTCCCTGTACGATGCCCTGGCTCCCGATATAGATCCAGCTGCCGGCGGTCATCTGGCCGTACATCATCAACCCTTTTTTTTCCAGCTCATCAAAATGTTCCCAGGTAGCCCAACGTGGCACCAGCTGCGAGTTGGACAGCAGCACCCGGGGCGCATCCTTATGCGTTTGTAGAATGCCTACCGGCTTGCCTGATTGGATAAGCAGGGTTTCTTCGTTGCCAAGCACTTTCAACGCCCTGATGATATCGTCAAGGGCAGCTTCATTGCGGGCGGCTTTGCCCCGGCCGCCATATACGATCAATTCATCGGGACGCTCTGCCACTTCAGGGTCGAGGTTATTGAGCAGCATACGAAGAGCAGCTTCCTGTATCCATCCTTTGCAGCTGATAGCGGTACCGGTAGGGGTTTTATATTTCATGTGGCGGTTATTTTATACCAGGAGGCGAATTTACAGAAATGGGTTTATCTTATAATAGCTATCGTGCTGCCTCAACAGCAAGCCAGCGACGCCGGCAAGGCTGAAAAACGGAGCTTCTATGCCTCTTCCAGGGTAAAGGCTTTAAAGCCCTGGTTGAGCTGAACATTACGGCTCACCGCAAAATCGCTGACGCTTTTCACAAAAGAAAGATCTTTGATCATAGCAGCTACCTGGTTGATATCGTGGGCAAAGACACGGTCCTGCTCGGCAAAAGCAACTACCCGGCGAACATATTCATGGGCAAATTCCAGTATCCCGCTGCTGCGATGCGGCCGCCTGAACTCAATAGCCTGGCAGGCGCTCAGCAGCTCGATGGCAAGGATATATTCCAGGTTATCCAGCACCTTGCCGAGCTTACGACCGCTGATGCTGCCCATGCTCACATGGTCTTCCTGCCCCAGCGAGGTGGGAATGCTGTCAGCGCTGGCAGGAAAGCAGAGGGTCTTATTCTCCGTTACCAGCGCTGCCGTTGTGTATTGCGGTATCATAAAACCGCTGTTCAATCCTACATCCCGCATCAGCAGCATCGGCAGTCCCCATTTACCTTCCAGCAGCAGGTAGCAGCGACGGTCGGAAATGTTACCGATCTCGGCAGCGGCAATACAGGCATAATCGAGCGGCAGCGCAAGCGGCTGGCCATGAAAGTTACCGCCACTGATGGTATCGGTAGCTGAAAAGATGATAGGATTATCGGTCACAGAATTAAGCTCGATCTCGGTAAGCTCCTTCAGGTGCAACCAGGCATTGCGGCTGGCCCCGTGCACCTGCGGCATGCAACGAAGGCTGTAAGGGTCCTGCACGCGTCCGCAATCAATATGGCTTTGCATGATGGCCGACTGGTGAAGCAGCACCCGCAAGCGCTGTGCTACGAGCTGGTTGCCGGCAAATGCCCTCAATTGGTGTAAGCGGGCGTCAAAAGGAGCATTGGTGCCGGTAAGCGCCTCGAGCGTCATAGCCCCGATAATATCTGCAGCTTCGAGGCAATTATACATGCGCTGTATCCCTTTAACGGCAAAAGACAGTATGAACTGGGTGCCATTGATCAGGGCCAATCCCTCTTTGGGGCCAAGCTGCACCGGCAATACGCCCTCTGCCTTGAATACCTCTGCTGTTCTTTTTCTTTCCCCTTTGTAATAGCATTCGCCTAACCCGATCAAGGGAAGGAACAGGTGCGCAAGCGGGGCCAGGTCGCCGGAAGCGCCAACGCTTCCTTTTTCCGGCACCACGGGTATGATGTCCTTTTCGATATGCCAGATGATACGCTGCAGGGTGGCCAGTTGCACGCCACTATAACCCTGCGCCAGGGCATGCACTTTGGTTATCAGCATCAGCTTCGCTACCTCTATGGGCACAGGATCGCCCACTCCCACGCTATGGCTTTCAAGTATCTTGTACTGAAGTATAGCGGTATCAGCTTCTGAAACAGGCTTATTGGCCAGGATGCCAAACCCGGTATTTACACCATACACGGTCCTGTTGGCGCTTACGATCTGCTGTACTTCCTGCTGGCTGGCCGTGATACGGCTGATAGCTTTCTCGTCAAGCAGGGCCGGCAGGCGCTTATGGGCAATAGCAATAGCTTTACCGATGGTCAGGTGGTCTGTACCGTAATGAAAGATAGCAGGCATAACGTCAATTAAGGGGCAAATGTATCACTTTCTGCAAATGGATTCCCGTACAACCTTTTGTTAGCCTGTTCTGCGCAAAGGGTCGCTATCGGCCCCCCAGATTGTCGCTAATTTCCCTTTCCTGATCAAATAAATGGGGATAGGTTTGTGGAGGCTGGAAATACCTTCCTCCTATCCCATTAATAATTCATTAAAATAGATATTATGAAAAAGAACAGGATCATTTTCTGGGTAGCCACGATCATCATTTTTCTTTTTGAAGGCGTAATGCCTGCCTTCACTTCCCAAACAGAGCTTGCCAAGGAAGGCATCCGGCACTTAGGCTACCCTGAATATTTTGGCAATGCCCTGGTAGTTTTCAAGGTGCTGGGAGCGCTGGTGCTGGTGCTCCCCGTTTTCCCGCCACGGGTAAAGGAATGGGCTTATGCAGGCTTTGGGTTTGATTTTATTTTTGCCTGCATCAGCCATGCTGTGGTGGACGGGATCGGCATGCAAACTTTCCTGCCGGTCTTTCTCTTCGGCATCCTGGCGGTTTCCTATATTTATTATCATAAGCTGAAAGCAGCCCGGCCGCAGGTAAGCTGAGGCACCGGCCAGGCCAGCATAAGCGGTTGACCGGCATCGCAGCCGGTAGATTGCGGGTGATCTTGCTGCTTATAAATAATAAATTTGAACAGCCGGCAGACCTAAATCAAAAGCCTTTCCAAAAGCTACCTGGAAGCTTTATTTGCTTACCACAACTATTTGATACTATGACAGAATTAAAGCGGCTTTATCACTCCTTTGCATCGCTTTATAAAGGCGATAGCTGGCTCGGGATCACCATAGCCTCTGTCCTGGCCGGCATAGATGCCCGGCAGGCCGCACAGCGCATCATACCTCGCAGTAATACCATCTGGGAGATCACGGAGCACATGATCAGCTGGAGGGAGAACGTAATGCAAAGGCTGAATGGCAGGATCATGACAACCCCGGAGCATAATTATTTTACGCCGATCGCTGACAGCTCGGCCAGCGCATGGCAGGATACCATCAACCGGTTTGAGCAAACGCAGGAAGCATGGCTGCATTTTCTTGACCGGTTCCCTGCCTCATCCCTTGAAACGATCTACCCGCCTAACCAGCTGACCTATTACGAGCATATACAGGGTGTGCTGCAGCACGATGCTTATCACCTCGGGCAGATCGTAATGCTTACCAGGCTGGTAAAGCTGATGAACCCAATAGCTGAAAATCTTAACGACCGAGCATGAACCGAAACAAGCCACCCAGCATCGACAGCTATATAGAAGGCTTCCCGGCCGAAGTGAGGCTGCTATTGGAACAAGTACGGGCTACTATCAGGAAAGCTGCTCCAGGAGCGCAGGAAACCATCAAATATGCCATGCCCACTTTTACGCTCCACGGGAACCTGGTGTATTTTGCCGCTTTCAAAGACCATATCGGCCTGTATCCTTCTCCTTCCGGCAGCGCTACCTTTGAAAAAAGAATAGCTCCTTACCGGCATGGCAAGGGCACTTTACGTTTCCCGATCGGTGAGCCATTACCCCTGTCGCTGATCACCCAGGTAGTAAAGCTCAGGGTAAAAAGCAATAAGGAGAAAGCGCGTAAAAAGAAAGGCTGAGCCTTCCTGCAGGCAATGAACGGCATCCCCTTCTTTTAAAATCAACCTGCCTTAAAGCCGGCAGGTATTAAGAAGCTATTTCCAAGTAAGGCAGTGCCGGTGAAAATGGGAAAGAATAATATCTGCCGTACACTTACTTCAGCACCTTGAAATAATCAAGCAAGCTATCGAGATACCTGCGGCTGAACGACAATGAGCTGCCATCCCTGAACAGTACCTCGTTGCTTAGCGTATCTATTTTCGCCACTTCGGCTATGTTGACGATATAGTTGCGGTGTATTCTCGAGAACAGCGTGGCAGGCAGCTGCCGCTGCAGATCCTTCAAAGGCTGCTGTATCAGGAATTTTTCCCTGGCGCAGGTGATCTTGCTGTATTTCCCGTCTACCTCTATGTATTTTATATCCCGTACATCCAGCTTTGTCATATAGGTTCCGCGCTTTATAAAAAGCGTGTCAGACTCCTGTATGGGCGGGTTCTTCATCTTATCCATGGCCAGCTCTATCGCGTACTGCAGCTCCAGCGGGTTATAAGGCTTTAAAAGATAGCTGTGCGGGTTGGTTGTTTTAGCAAGATAGAAAGTTATATTATCATGGCTACCCGTTAAAAAGACGATGGGTATGCTCAGGTTGCTGTCGCCCAGCATTTGCACAAACGTTACGCCATCCGGCTTTCCGTTAAGATAGATATCGACCACGCATATATGCGGGCGCTTTTCCAGGCATAGGTCGTAGGCTTTTTCGGGGCTATCGCTTATCCCTATTACGTCATACTCAAATTCCGCCAGCGTTTGCTGCAGGTAAGCAGCTTCTTCCGGCCTGTCCTCAACAATAAGTATCCTGGTTTTGCTCATGGCTACCGAATTGGGGTAAATGTATATTCATTCTTGTTCCTTGCGGCTTTTTCTCTATTTGCAGGCTGCCGCCGTTTTGCTCTGCCATCGTCTTCACCAGCCAGAGGCCGATGCCGGGACTTTGAAGGTGGGAATTACTGCCATCTACCCGTTTATTGCTCTTATTGGTCAACGCCTGCATAACAGCCGCATCTATTCCTTTCCCGTCATCTGTTACCGATACGATGCATTCTTCATTTTCCTTTCTCCCAGAAATGATCACCGGAGTAAAAGGCGCTGAAAACTTGATGGCATTATCCACCAGGTTACGCAGCATGATCTTGACGGCATTAATATCCCCGCTGCAATACAGGGCATCTGTCACGCAATTTTCCAATGTCATGCTTTTGGCCGCTGCTACCGGTGCATAGTCGTACAGTACCTGATCCACCAATCTTCTTACATCCAGCTTATCCTTGGCAAAATGCAGTTGTCCCGTCTGGCTCAGCACCCAGTACAGCAGGTTGTTCAGCAGGGAATAGGTCCTGTCGGCTATGGTCCTTATCTCCCCTGATATCCTTTCTGCCTGGCCGATATCTTTCCGGATCAGCGCGCCTCGCAGGCTGCTCAAAGATATTTTCAGGGTTTGCACCGGCGATCTCAAATCATGCGCCACAACAGAAAATAGCTGGTCTTTGGTACGGTTCAGCATATCCAGCTCCTCTCGCTGCCGGGTAATTACCTTGTTCTTCCTGATCGTATTGCGATAAGCAAAAAAGGCAAGGATGAAAAAAGCCAGGAAGGCAAAGGCCAAAACGATAAAGCTATTACGTTCTGCAGCTTTCCTGCCCAAGGCAGCTGCAGCCTCAAGCCGGGCTTTCTGCTGTGCCAGCTCAAACCTGAGCTCTTTTTCCTTTATCGCTGTTCTTTTCTCCTGCTGGGCAAGGCTCCATACATTATCACGGTTATAAATACTATCGTGCAGGGCCTCGTATCTTTTCCTGTAGCCAAGGGCTGTAGCATACCGGCCCCGCTGCTCCTCCACTATCGACAGGTTGATGCAAGCGTTCTCCTGGCTTTCGAGATCCCTGGCAGCTTCTGCGTATGCCAGGCCCTGCTTGAAATACTTAAGCGCCGCCTTGTCCTGGTAGCCGAGATAATACTGGTTGGCCAGGTTCAAATAGCTTTTTGCAAGGTTCACCGTATCCTTCAGCTGCTCCGAGATAGCGATGCTTTTCCATAGGTACAGGTTGGTTTCGTCAAACCGACCTGCATCGAGCAGGCAAATTGCCATGTTGCTGTACACATTCCTGAGCGTAGAAAGATCGCCGGTATTATGCAGGTCCAGATACGACCTAAAGCACTGCAGCGCTTTATCCGGCTTGTTCTGCTCCAGGTATATCTCGCCCATGTTGGCAATAATAGTGCTGCGCAAAGGAGCATTTTCTCTGCCCGAAGCAAGCAGGCTTGCATATTCATGAAGAGCAGCCGCATATAAATGCTTGAAATAAAGAATTTTTGCTTTCAGGAAGCGGAGGTTGTCCGTAACCGGGATATCCTCTATCTCAGACGGACGGGCAAGCACGGCTATGATCATTGCATAAGCCTGCTCTACCTGCTCACTGTCCAGTAAGCTCAATATCTCATGAAAAGAAGCCCGGAGGCCGGAAGGGCTTATTTGCCGTTCTTCTGCTGCAAAGCGGGCATCATTGTTTTGACAGATAGCGCATTGCGACAGGAGATAAGCATGGTCTGCCTTGGAAATATACCATGCCTGCGCCTGGCAATCAACAAAAAAAAAATAAGGACAGGAAAAGGCTTAGCGGCTTCATAATATCTGGGCTATGATCTTAAAACAATCGTTATTGTTCCCCTTGATGTAATAGGATCATCGGCGTTGAAAACAGTATGCAGACCGAAAGCCGTTTCGGCCGAGGATACCTTATAATCGCAATGAATATCCCAGACCGTAAATGTAGGCTGCTCAGGGATGACGGCAGGCTGAAAATAATTGATGCTTAATTTCCGTAACCACACATCATTGCCGTCGCCCACAGAGAACTTCTCAATATTATTGAAGTCATCGTTCAGCACCGGCTGGCTGGTGCCGTCCATCAGATAAAGCGTGATGTACAAATGATACACATTGATAAATTCTTCATCCGGGGAAACCGTGACCAGCGGCTCTATTTCTCTTGGGATCTGAATGTTTCGGATGATAGGTCTGACTACGATCGGCGCAACCAGCTTCGCTTCAGGTATTTTGGACACAGGAGGTCCTGATGCCGTATTTGTGGCAGGAGAATTATTCATAGTGGTTTTTTTTAAAAATAATTCTTATTCCGTAAATAATACCACTTATTCCAAAAAAAAGACGCCTCATGCCCTTTCACCGCATATTTCCTCCTTTCCTTTCCAATTTTATGTCATCAATCAGGAAGGCAGAGCGGAGGAAAGAAAGCAGCAAGATCGATAGCAATCATATCCTTTCCTACCGCGGGCTACCGGCACAACAAGCAAAAAGATAAAACATGACGGCACTACAAATGTCATTCTACAGCATGGGCGTTTCGATAGGGATTGCCATGAGCAATGCAAGCACCAACCAGCACAATGGACAGAATATTGCCAATGCCTGCCTTTCTGTATGCTGCAACCTTATTATCAGCCAGGGCTCCAATTAATGTTTGCCTTTTGCCGGTAGCGGCTGCTTATAAACGACCTGATCTTTTAACCGAAAAATGAATTGAACTTATGGCAGGTGCAAATATCATTCTCCAGGACAGCGCTATCTCTCCCCAGCTAATGAAGGCAGAGGGAATGATGAAGGCATACCAATCGGTGGCGCAATCCACGGCCCTGGCAATCCAGGATGCGGTCGACAACCTGCGAAACATCAATACCATCAGCGCTACGGCGGCCGGCGTGGCCATGTCGCAGATGCTTGCCAAACCAGACCCTGTGCATGTTAAGTTCTACCAGGATATTATAGATAATGCACAGACCATGGCCGAAAAAGCAGCTGCCAATTTCAAGACCATCGGCACGAATGCGGCCCAGGTGCTCAGCACTTTTTCCAGTGATAACAAATAACCCAGCTTAGTAAAATATTCCTTATGCCCAGTGATTATATATATACCTCTGTTGCGGAACTGCAAAAATTATTGATGGGTAATTCTTCGTTGCAGTCTCAGTCCATCTTAAATAACGTAATGGCGGAAACGATCGGGATGTCGATGCACAACGCGGTCACCACGCAGCAGAATGCCCAGATGCTGAATTCGGCGACCACTACTTCAACCTGTGCCCGGATACTTGCCACTATGGGAGCCCAGGCACCGCCGCCGCCAAAGCCTCCGATCCCGCCCGGGGCACCGGCAGATATTGGCCAACTGCCTGATCCTTCACCTCCTGCATCGCCGGTGGGAGAACCCCTTATCTATTGAGCAGCAAAAACATTCATCTTTTCCTGAACGATCCAAATGCCAGCAGCAGTAAACAACCAGATCACCGATTCCATCACCCAATCAAGCGCGGAAACGCTTGGCAATTCTCCCTCGGTGGCAATGGCAAATTTTTACCAGGCAACTTCCCAGGCCCTCGCCAACGCAGCTCATAATGCTACTGTGGCGCAGCAGCAGGCCAATATCCTGGGTCAGGCCGTTACGGCGCAGGGGGTAGCGCTTATCTATTCAATCAAATTTTAGACCGCATAAACAATAAAAAAAGATCATCATGTCCTTACATCAAATTACCGACTCTGTATCACAGGTCAATACAAAAGTGCTCGGCGACGCTCCTACCATGGCAATGGGCAATAATCTCATGGCCGTATCCCAGGCCCTTGCCAATGCGGCGCACAATGCCACTTTCAACCAGCAGCAGGCCAATATTACCGCAGGAGCATCAAATGCCACAGGGCTAACGGCTTTGTACTCCATCGACAATTCGTCCGGAACAAACGGCACAACGCAGATATACAATTCTTAATTCTTCAACCGGCTTGCAGCGGCTTTATGCCCGCATTCCCGGAAGGCTAACAATAAAAACAAACAATCATGGCAGAAACAATCGTAAACCCACAGATCACCGATTCCGTTACCCAGGTCAATACCGAAGTACTGGGCGTTGCACCGGCAACGGCAATGGGCAACTTGCTGCAGGCAACAGCACAATCTCTTTCCAACGCAGCGCACAATTCCACTTTCAACCAGCAGCAAAGCAATATCACGGCGCAGGCTGCTACCACCATGGGCGTCACCATACTCTATTCAATTGACACTGCTTCCGACGCCGTAGGTACAGGACAGATATATTCCTCTTAACTACCGACAGGGAGGCAGCAGGTAAACCGCGAATATCAAAAACACATAAAACAAACATTTCCTAACACAAAAACAAACAATCATGGCAGAAACAATCGTAAACCCGCAGATCACTGACTCCGTATCGCAGGTGAATACAAAAGTGCTCGGCGACACACCCGCTATCGCGATGGGCAATTTATATATGGCCACCTCGCAGGCGCTTGCCAATGCAGCCCATAATGCCACCACCAGCCAGCAGCAAAGCAATATCACAGCGCAGGCCTCCACCACCATGGGCGTCACCATGCTGTACTCGATCGATACTTCGTCAGATGCTGTAGGCACCAACCAGATCTACAAGTCATAACAGCTGTTGCCTGAAGCATATCATACTTTCCTTTTTGTAAACAACAACAATAAACACAAAAACAAACAGTCATGGCAGAAACAATTGTAAATCCACAGATCACTGATTCCGTATCCCAGGTCAATACCAAGGTGCTTGGCGATGCCCCGGCTATGGCGATGGGCAACCTGTTCCAGGCTACGGCCCAGGCGCTTGCCAATGCAGCCCATAACGCCACTACCAGCCAGCAGCAAAGCAACATCACGGCGCAGGCTTCCACCACCATGGGCGTTACGATGCTGTACTCGATCGACACAGCTTCCGATGCCGTGGGCACCAGGCAGATCTATGGATCGCCGGCTTATGGCTCATAATCATTATCAGCACCTTATTTGACCACCTGGTATTGAAGATACTGGCAACTTCCGGGTATTCTTTTCAAATGATGACCTCCCGGTGCAGCTTCAGCAAGCTTCCAGCATACCAATACCCTGCTCATAGAAGTGCGGACCTTATGGAACAGCCTCTGAAAGACACTGAAGCAACGCATAGGATCGATTGCTGTGCGTTGCTTCCTTACCCAACCGGCTTTGAATATCATACATGAAAAGAAAAAGACATTTAAAAAAAGCACCCGGCAGCCCGGTCCGGCCTGATAAGGAGCACCTGAAGCAGACGAGGCAGCATATGGTTGAAAATGCAGCGCAGCTAAAAAAGCAGATCGCAGCCATACAGCAGCAATCTCTCCAGACCCTGCGTGAATCTGTACAATCCGTTTTTAAGAACAGCAGCTCGGCCAACCTGCAGCAAATGGCAAGGCAGCAGCAGCAAATAATAACGGAAACACGTAGGCCTGAGCCGCAGGAGGTTCCAGGCCCTGGCGAGGCGCTTCCTGCCAAGGAAATATCGCCGGATACCGGCACAGAACAAATAAAAACCGGCAGGCAGGCCCTGGCCATTGCAAATAAAGGAGCGCAGCAAGCCCTGGAAAGTGCGAAGCAGGGCTTCACAGAAGTGAAAAAGCTGATGGCGAACCTTGAAAAGAAAAGAAAGAAAAACCCGTAGCCACAGCTGATAGCCGGCAGCTTTTACAATCATTCTCTTATCCCTTAATCTTCAAACAGGCAGCTTTTTGCCAGCTAAATTTTAAACCATGTCAGATTTCACGATAGCATCATTCCGGCAGGCGGTGATCGCCTGGGCCAATCAACGCAACAGCAGCTTTAAGAACAACTGGGTAGTAAAAGGCGGCTGGGAAGGCTGGATACAGGTAGATCTCGTTGCCTATATACTTTCTGTCGACAGCACTTACGATATCCTGCGCGAACAGCCTATCTACGCCTCTTCCAACAGGAGACGCGTGGATATACTACTGAACACCAACCTTATGACCGACAACCAGATCGCGGTTGAGATCAAGGCCGAATCGATCGAAAACAGGATGAACCCGTTCATAAACGGTATCCGCGACGATATCCAGAAGCTGGACGAGGACCGTAATTCCAACTTCAGCGAATGCGACTGCATAATGATGGCCTTGCCATTCAGCCCGGAAAGCCTGGAAGCGGTCCGCAAGATCAAGGAAAACGACCAGCCGATCTTCAACACCATTTTCACAGGCGAGGTGGCCATATGCTTTGCTATTTACAAGGAAACAGACGGCTGGCTGCCGGCAACAGGTTAGCAAGGCTTTTCTTACATGGCCGACACTGTTACCCTGCAATAGCCTAACAAAACAACAAGCAAATGATACAGAACCTTTTTAAGACAGGCGAAGTTGTTACGCTTAATTCCGGCAGCCCTTTGCTGACGGTCATTGCAACACAACAAGGGATAGTCCAATGCATTTGGTTCGATACAACCCTATCCAAGTTCAGGCAGATAAGCATTTCACAGGTGTTATTGAGCAAGCCTTCTGCAGCCGCGCCTGCAGGCAGCAGCCCAAATAAGTTCGCCTGACATGATCCCGCAAGAAGCTATTATCACTTAAAAAACACATGAAATGGATAATAATAAATGGGACAGCCCAGGCTTTACCGCCAACAACGAGAACGACCGGGGAACCCAGCAACTGCCTGAGCAGGAAGCAGCATTGAATAACACTATGGAGTACGATATATTTATAAGTCTTCCCCCGGAACTGCAGCGTGAAGCCTTAGCCAAACTGGAGCCGCTTGAGCTATTAAACCTGCGAATGGCCAATAAAGGGTTCCAGAGCGTGGTAGACAGCTATATAAGGTCTCTTTTAGAAAAGGAGCAATTCAAGTTCCTTGACGAAAACACTTTCGCTGAAGTGACCGCCGCCATAAAGCAGTATGAAGGATATAACTTCCTGATATTTGCCTGGAAGAATTGTTACGTGCTGAAAAATAAGGAATGGGAAGAATTTGTGGAGATAGACATGAAGATCCTGAAAAGCAATATCCAGGATGTCTTGAAGCTGTGGTTGCTGGAGCTGACTGTAACCAAAGGCTATACAAAAAAAAAGACTGCAAGGAAGATACTGCGATATATGACATGGCTGGTCAACCAGAAGCGGTTGTATAATAAAAATAGCCCGTCAAAGCTTCTTAAGGTCGTCATGAACTCAACACTTACTTTAGAAGACCTGCGAAAATGGGAAAAAGGGCATTTGGTATGGGTGCCTCCCACGAAATAATATCAAAAGGCCATGCTCCACCGCAATATACCTACGCTGTTTTTCACGGGCCTGCCCGGCGAACCGAGAGGAACAACAGTATACGGAGTTCATACCGGTGGGCTGCTGATAGCTGAAACCGACACCAATGAGCTAAAGGTCAGGCCGGGCAAGAATATTTATTTTATCAGGGAAAAAGATGTGGTGGCTTTCCGCCTGGTACGCGAGCCTACGGTAACCTTTATCGACGGTATCTATTTCATCTACCGGCCGGGCAGCCCGGCGATACCGCTTTCCCGAACGGCTGATGCCGTCTATAATATACCCGTTCATATCCACCTAAGGGAAAACGGCTACTATCGTGGCGACGGGCATTGCGGGCTGCCTGTGACCCTTGCGTTCAACGGGCTATGCACGGCGCTCAATAGCTTCTTTACGCTTGACCAGATCCTTATCGCCATGTGTCTTCATTGGTACGATATGGAATATGGCAATTATTGGCTCAATACCAGCAAGCCGGTACAGATACTGCCTCTTTAAGCACGTAAGCAGCCGGTGATGGAATAACAGTAGCAGACAATTACAGCCTGGGGTAAAACTGATTTTTTCTATACAATAAAACGATCTTAAATGAGCAAAGGAGTCGCAAACACGCAGTCATTACAACCTTACGCTGTCACGCTGCAGTCGCTGGGCTACGATTTTGTCATCCGCTACTACAGCAACACGGATCCTGCCAAGAACCTGAGCCCGGGCGAAGTGCAGGCCCTGAGCGAGGCCGGGCTGGGCATCGTACCGGTCTGGGACAGCGGAGCTTCGGGCAACAGCGCCTATTTTACTTTCGAAAACGGGAGATCGGATGGCGAAAACGCGCTGGCCTGCGCCATTGCCGTCGGGCAACCCCAGGAAACCCCCATTTATTTCGTAGTGGACTACAATGCCACGCAAGCTGATATAAACGGCGGGATCACGAATTATTTCCTGGGGGTGCAAAAGGCGCTCAACTCCGCTGATGGATTTTCTTTATATGGGATAGGCGTTTACGGATCTGGCCTGGTCTGCTCCCTGCTGCCATCCTCCATTGGTGATATATCCGGCAGCACTTATACCTGGCTGGCCGATTCTAAGGACTGGAACAACAATAACTTCATCAATTATAATATCCGTCAGTACCACTGGCAGCTGTCTTATCCTCCTGAAAAGCTGGCTTTCGATATCAATTTTTCTCCCAATGACAATCCCGGCTCTTTTTCGCTGATCTGACCATAGCCAGGCAAGGCCCTGAAAATGACAGCGCCTTGCCCGTGCGGGACGGCGCAGGCAATAATTTTTTCCGGCTAAAAATAAAGTTATGAGCATAGGTGTCGACACAAGTTCAAATGTAATCCAAAGCACGACTGTTGAGCAATTTTTCCAGTCGTTAAAGCAAAAGCAATGCAGCTTCATCGGGCGCTATTACAATGTGGACGACCCTTCGAAAAATCTCACTGCTATAGAGGCTGCAGCAATAGTGAATGCCGGCTTGCGCATTGTGGCCATCTGGGAAAATGGGGATGCCGATACCACGCCCGTCAACCAATTGTTCAACTATAACCAGGGATTTTCCGATGGCTCGATAGCCTGCTATTATGCCGGCTATATAATAGGCCAGCCGTGCTATGCGCCGATCTATTTTTCAGTTGATTATGATTACAGCGAAGAGGACATAAAAAACTATGTGATCCCTTATTTTAAGGGAGTGAACGAGGCATTTTTGACCTTTGGCGATGGCACCCTGCAATACCCGGTAGGGGTATATGGCTCAAAGCTGACATGCTACCTGGTCTTTGAGGCCAAACTGGCCTCCTATAGCTACAAATCCTGCTCCGATGGCTGGCGGGTACCTACTCCCCCGGTCCAATTCAATTTCAATATCGAACAATCCATCGGGAAAATAATAGATGAGATAGCGGTAGACTTTGATGTCAGCTTTGGCAACAACGAAGGATCTTTCCTGCCATAGCTCATGGCTTAGCGGCAGGCGCCACCGTGCTGCGGCGCAACATATCTTGCAACCCGGCCAGCGACTATCTATTTTATAGCCAAAAAGAAAGAAATATGCTTCCGGGAGCTAACAGGCCACGGCATGACCATGATAGATCAGGTTAAGGCTTTACGACGATGCTTAATTTCTCGTTGTTCGCCGTTCTGCCAAAGCAATTACCTGATTTCAGGTCCTTGCCGCTCACCGTGAACTTCCCGCTCTTAGGTACAACAGTTATATTGCTGCCGCCATCAAAGCAATGATTTTCTGCGTTGGAGTAATCGGCATTGGAAATAGTGAGCGTAACGGAATGCGTTGCATCGGTCTTTATTGTTCCTTCCCGGGAAACGTCAGGCTTAAGGGTAACTGTAACAGAATACAGCTTTCCATCGTTTTTTCCTTCTGCAATGATCCATCGCTTATCATTGCTTAAGCGGGTACGATATCCTGTAAGCTGTATGGTTTTACCGTTAAAGGTTATTGAGCCGTGATCCTGGGCCAAGGAGCTAATGCTGAAGCCGGCCAGCATGGCAACAAGCATAAAAATATTTCTCATTACGATAAGTTTTAATGTAATTTACTGAATTAGCCAATTCTTCCGGCAAATATTTTATCGTGCAATCCGGCCGGGTTGAGGCCCCATACGCTAATGGGCTTGGGTGTTGATTGCATCAAAGATTGCTTATGTGTGTATATTTACCGCCGCAACGAGCGCCCGGTATACCGGCCGGCCGGCAGATCCCGGACAGCAGGTTTGAGCTGCTAATGACCCTATTCCTGGAAAGGAGGATCATTTAATTTTTTTTGCCCGGCCATGGTATTGACAGTTTAACACATTTAAAAGAACGCATCATGAAAACTACTGCCAAGCACGATGAGCGGATAGCAAAAATGACTTTTGCATCAGTATATCCGCATTATGTCACAAAGGTCGAAAGCAAAGGAAGAACCATAGAAGAGCTGCACCAGGTCATTGAATGGCTAACGGGATTTGACAAAAAAAGACTGCAAGCGCTGATCGACGAGAAAGTAACCTTTGAAACCTTTTTCGGGAAAGCAAAATTAAATCCCAATGCCCATCTCATTACCGGAGTAATTTGCGGTTACCGGATAGAAGAGATCGAAAACCCCTTAACCAGAAAGACAAGATACCTGGATAAGATAATCGACGAATTGGCGAAAGGAAGGGCGATGGAAAAAATCTTGAGGAAGTAAGCCTGCAAACCATCCTGGAATGACGAACAATAGGCTTGACATAAAGCTCAGGGCAACAGAAGCTGCAGATTTAGATCATCTCTTTCAGTTCCAGCTTGATAAAGAGGGAAATTACTTAGCGGCATTCACAGCCAATGACCCGACAGATAAATCTGCATATATAACGAAGTATACAAAGTTGTTGAATGACCCGACCGTAAATAACCAGACAATTATCGTTGATGATATTATCGTTGGGAGCATTGCAAAATTCGTAATGGAAGGCGAGGCCGAAATTACTTATTGGATCGATAGAAGCTTCTGGGGAAAAGGAATTGCAACAAAGGCGTTGAAAGATTTTCTTTCCATTGAGGCTACCAGGCCGATCTTTGCACGGGTTGCGTTCGACAATTTTGGTTCACAAAAAGTTTTAGAAAATTGCGGGTTCATAAAAGTTGGCAAAGAAAACGGCTTTGCCAATGCACGACAGATAGAAATCGATGAGTTTATCTACAAGCTGACCTGACAGCGCTGCCGGTAACGGTCAAATGGTGCAGAAACCCGAGTGAAAATAGGTATAACAGCTTCCCAAAAATGCAATGATATTGTAGCCGTCCAAAAAATGATTTTATTTTATTGCCTTATTCTTTTAGTGTTGATAATAATATGTCAAGCTCCTTTAAGGTCATTGTAAATCCTTCCTTGAAGCCCATTTGAATGAGCATTTCAATATTGGCAAGTGTTTTATGCTTTATAGTGATGTCTACTGTTGTTGTGCCGTTTTGTTCGCTGAAATTCAATTCCCATTGTGAAGTTGGAAGAGTTTCGTTAATGTTCTCGTCTTTGTCGGCAAATGACGACAACCACCCCAGGTCGGTTTTAGGATCAATTAAAGTGAATTTCTGAACGCCCCAATTCTCTTGTCCTTCGGGGCTTACCATTGCGTAAAATCTGCGACCGCCAACCTTGAAGTCCATAATTTTTGTTTTGGATTCATACGGTTTTGGCGCCCACCATTGGTCAAGGATTTCAGGATTTGTCCACGCTTCCCATACCAATTCACGATCCGCGTTAAATTCACGTTTTATGTTTACCGTGTTGTTTTCTTTGTTGACTGTGAAGTCAAATAATAAATTACTGCTCATTTTTTCTTGTTTTTAATTGTTGCCAATACTTCATCAAGTTGATTGAAACGTGCTTCCCAAATTTTCCTGAATTGGTTCAGCCATTTGTCAATTTCTTTTATTTTGTTTACTTCAAGCTGGTAATAGATCTCACGCCCTTGTTGCTTTTGCGTTACCAATTCGCACTCTGCCAAAATTTGCAGGTGCCTGGAAACCGCTTGTCGCGTTGTGTCAAAGTGTTCGGCAATGGCGTTGGGTGTCATTGATTGTAATGCAATGAGCGTAATAATTGCCCGTCTTGTCGGGTCGGCTATTGCTTGAAAGATATCACGTCTCGTTTGCATGTTGCAATCATTTGGTTGCAAATATATATGCAACTATTTGGTTTCACAAATTTTTGTTGATTTTTTTTGAAAGGAGACCGATACTATGAAACTAAAGCTCGAATCTGGCTATGATACTGTACCCGGCCGGAAGCCCGCAACCTGGCTCAATGCTTATCTCATCGCTATAAAAAACTTGTATATCAACCCCTATTAAAAGTAAGACGGGGATAAAATAAAATAGGCTTACCATTGCTGATAAGCCTATGAAGCGGACCGGACGGGACTCGAACCCGCGACCTCCGCCGTGACAGGGCGGCATTCTAACCAACTGAACTACCGATCCGTTTTTTCAGGTCGCAAATATATAGAGAAACGATCCAATCCACCAAATCATCCCCCCTGTTAACCTGCCGCTTCTTCCACTTGTCTTTTTGTTGAAAAAAAAGGAATTTTAGCCTTGTCAATAAATCATCCTTTACCGGTAAGCATGCTTCCACAGACCATTTCTCCAGGATCTTTTCACAAAACCAGGCTGGCTCCTACCCCAAGCGGCTTTCTCCATTTAGGCAATATATTATCTTTCGTGATCACAGCCGGGCTGGCGCGCCAGGCCGATGCCCGTATATTGCTTCGCATCGACGACCTGGACCGCGAAAGGATACACAAAGCCTATGTGCAGGATATTTTCGATACCCTTCATTATCTTAATATACCCTGGGATGAAGGGCCGGCAAATATCCAGGATTATGAAAAGCTGTTTTCTCAGCTCCACCGGCTCGGCAATTACGAGCAACTGCTGCTGCAGCTGAAAGAAGATGGGCACCTTTTTGCCTGCACCTGCTCGCGGGCCCAGGTTTTGCGCAACAGCCCGGACGGAACCTACCCAGGCACCTGCCGTTACAAAGGCATCCCGCTGGATAAGGAAGGTGTGAACTGGCGCATACGAACAGACAACACCCTCTTTATCCGCATAAAAGCTTTGGATGGAGAAACCATTACGCAAACGCTGCCTCCATCCATGCAGGACTTTATTGTAAGAAAGAAGGATGGTTTGCCCGCTTACCAGCTGGCGTCCCTCGCAGACGACCTATACTTTAATATAGACCTGGTGGTAAGAGGCCTCGACCTATGGGATTCCACGCTGGCCCAGTTATACCTGCTAAAAATAATTGACCCGGCTAAGCAGGATGCTATCAGCTTTTACCATCACCCTTTGCTGCAGGAAACAAACGGGCGCAAACTGTCAAAATCAAAAGGGGCTACTTCCATACGATACCTGCGCGCCAAAGGCAATGATCCCGGGGCTGTCCTGACTATGATCGGCGAAGCCTGCGGAGCCAAAGAAAGCGTTAAAAGCTGGCAAGAGCTGACCGACCGCCTGCAAAGCCTTCCTGGTTTTAAATCCTTTTAGCCATGCTATATTATTTCAGCCAGCTTTTCGAGCACGATATTTATATAATCTACCTGTACCTGGTATGGCTCTGCCCCCGCATGGTCGATCCGGCCTGCCAAAGCCTGGCTATCCTGGAAAAAAATAGCGTAATAGGCAAACAGCTTGCCTTCTGATTCCGGCACCGGTGAGGCATAACCGGTAATGCCAATAGCCCAGTCACTAAGAAATAAGCGGCCGGCATGCCTTGTCATCTCCATGGCCACTTTGGGAGAAACCCCGTTAACAGCCATTGCGTGCAGGGGCTCTACCTGCAGGTGCCTGCATTTCTGCGGAACATTATATGCTGTCAGCCCTCCCTGGAAAAAGTCGGATGCTCCTGGTATGGATGAGAATGCAAATTGCAGAAGGCCGCCGGTTACGCTTTCAGCAATGGCTATGCTCTGCTTTTTCTTTAGCAGCTGGCTACTGATCTGCTGCAATAGGTCCTGGTTAAAGATTTCCATATTATTCCAGATAAAATTTCCCCAATCCTTTTGCATTGAAATGCCAAAGCTGTACCAAACTCCTGCTGCAGCTAACGAATATTCCTGCCTGTGACCGGCAGGCCTGGGATAACGCATGGCTGCTGCTACGGCCTGTTGCCGATAGGCATGGCAACGGCTAAAATGAATAGCTGAGATGAACCAGCCCCCTATTGCGTGCATTTATTTTCCCTTCGCCAAGATGCTGTGAAACGGGCACCTGCATATTCGCTCCTATGTTAACGCGCGCAAACGACAGCTCAATACCTGCCGTACCCATAAGCGAACGGCCGCCTGTCTCCCATACCCGGATATCTGCAGCTTTCCTGTCTTTTGCTGACGACTCATACAGCATGCCAGCATTCGGGGTAACGGTTATACGGGGAGAAAAGCTATGCTTATAGTAAGCCAGCAGGTTAAGGCTGAGCTTATTGCCGTACCGGTAGCCATATTGGTTCGCTGTATTCAGCTTATAACCGGCATTGACATTAAGGCCTGTTTGCCGGAAGCGTATATCGTACATGGCATGTACTGAAAGATCGGTGCTGCCTGTACCCAGCTGGAAGGTATTCTGCGTTGCTTCCTGCACATTTTTCTCATCAGGATCATACCTGCCGGCAGGCAGCTTGATACCGGCGCCTAACCAGAGCATCTGGCTCAACTGTTTTTCTTCCTTGCCTGACCTTCTTTCAAGCAACCGGTAGTACCCGATAACGGTAATATCGCCCAATCCCCGGGAAGATGCCTGCTGTTGCTGGCTGCTCCGGCTGATAAAATTATAAGGTATCATCATCGTGAGCCTGAAGCGGCTGCCGATATTGGTAGCGCCCCATAGCTCGGCTGTTTGGTAAGCTTCCCTGGTGGTGAGATAGGTATGGGCCCTTCCCTGGCCCAGGTGAGCATATAATCCGTTCTGCTGAAATCGCAGCCCGATAAACCTTTTGCGAAACTCCGGCAAAAGCCCCAGGTAGGCGCCTCCTGGCCCGCTGCCGCAGATATCGCAGGCTATGGCAGGCGCAGCTGATATCGCTAACAACAGGGTATATAAAAAAAATTTCTTTTTCATGTCATGCTTCTTTTACATTGAATAAAATGATGATGCTGGTCTTCTCACGGCTCCGATAAGAGAGGGTCTGTCAAAAAGCGCCTGTCGCTAAGTGTTTTCAGGAAAATGATGATCAGGACTTTTTCACGTTCCGTCATGGAGATGCCAGGCGCTGCGCCCTGGTTCAGGATCGGGTCAAGATTAGGCGTCTGGCTCACGCGATCGCTGTAATGATCCAGTACGGATTCAAGGGTATAGAACCGCCCATCATGCATGTAGGGGGCCGTAAATGCTATATTGCGAAGGCTGGGTACCTTGAACCGGTATCGGTCGGCAGGATCAAGCGTAACCATATACCGCCCCTGGTCGCCGTTGGCGCCGATCGCGATCCCATTATTCCGGAACGAATTATCCGTAAACAGCGGCTCACGGTGACAACTGCCGCATTTTTGCCGGAACAGAACATAGCCCTCCTGCTCTTCTGCGGTGAACCTGGCGCCTTCATTGCGGATCACGCTGTCGTATTTTGAATTGCTGCTTATGCAAAGAAGCATGAACTGCGAGAGGGCCTTCATCATCCTTGCCGTAGTAATGCCAGGTGAACCGAAAGCCTTTTCAAACAAGCCGGGATAAGAAGGATGAGCCTTTAATTTGTTCAGCACATTTTCAATCGTTTCATCCATTTCTTCATGGTTAGTGATCGGGGCAATCGGCTGCAGATCGAGGTTGAAAACGCCGCCATCCCAGAAAAAGCTGCTCATCCAGGCCAGGTTCATCACAGACGGTGAGTTACGGCTGCCAAGCCGGTCGTCTACCCCGTGGCTTACATCATGGCCATGATGCGTAAAGGCCGACGACTGTATATGACAGCTACCGCAGGAAATGGTATTGTTCCGTGACAGCCTCGGCTCATAGAAAAGCTTCCGGCCCAGCTCAAAGCCTTCCCTGGTAACAGGATTGCCAGCAAGATCATAAACCGGTTCCGGGAAATTAGCGGGTCGCTGAAAGCCCCTGAAACGCTCGGTCATCTCCTTGCTGCAGGAAAGCAGCACAAAGAACAAGGCCACAAAAAGCCAAAATCTTCTGTTCATAGCAGGATGCTTTAATTCTCGGTATGATCATGGTAAAACATATGTGCATAGTTATTGGCCACCTGCACGCTGTAGTCGCTGAACATAACAGTAGGATTGGCCGCTATGCTCACCGTGGTCGACCCATTGAAAAGCTTAAGCACATCTACCATCAGGTGTATGTTCGACCGTCTTGCCGCCCTGGCCTGCACAATGCCCGAGGCCGTAAGATCGAGGGTTATGGTTTTTATATTATTGATGGTAGGCGCCGAATATCCTCCAAAGCCGCCGATATGGTACCTGAACTTCCGCTGCCCGCTGGGATCAAGCGGCGCCGAGGAAGAAGCTCCTTCCATCTTAAGGAATATATACCCGCTGTTCCAGCCCCAGTACATGCCGTCCTCACCACCGGAGGGGTCGAGCACGCCGGTTCGCCGGCTGATATCCATGGTGTTCCTCAGGCTATCCACTCCCAGCACAAAGGTTAGCCGGTCGTAGTTGCCGGCAGGCGCCCTGAACCGGGCAAACCTGGTAGAAGGATTGCTTTCCCTGATCAGGAAATAGCTGCTATCCTGCTCAACCGTGTACGTAGAGCCATCAGTACGGCGCAGCTGGATATTGCTGATATAATACTGCAGCAGGGAAACAGAGAATGTTTCACCGGCTGCATTGGCATAATTGACAGTATTGAGAAAAAGGTTCTGGCCGCCGACTATATTGTCAAATTCTACCGATACCTCGGCAAGCTCTGCCGTAGGTTCAGAAAGCTTATCTTTTTTGCAGGCAATGAGCAGCACCGGCAGCATCGCTGCCAGCAATATGGAAAATAATTTCATGATAGTTATTTTAAGACGGGCAAAACGCCCGTGCAGCAATTAATGATAGAGATACATTAGCCGATACCCTTGCATACTGGTCATGGCAGATCACGCGGCCGTCATTCAGCCGTATCATGGAGCTGACGCAAAACGTAGACCCTGCAGCAGAAAGGCTCTCAGCTACGAGGAAGATAATAGGCTATGAATGCAGAACGTCGGGAGGGTGAAAGAAGGAAGAAGAGCGGTCTGTAGGAGTGCCTTCATCGGCAACGGCAAATTGCCTGGCCGGGATAGCCGTAAAGACCAGCGGGTTCACAGGAAAGGAAGACCTGGAAGAAAGCGCTTCTGCCTTACTGGCCAGCTTCAGCTCAGGAGCCTGCTGGCGCTCGCGCTTTTCCTGCTCTTCGATCTTTTTCATCAGCTGGCATTTGCCGTTGCAATGCAGCTCAGGGCGGTATTTGTTTTCGCAATTCTTAGCATAAGCCGCTTTGTTGACCAGGTAGGCCAGGCAATAAAAACCCTGGTTAAAGGTTTGCCCGAAGAAGGCCAGGAATAATATCGCCGTTGCAACCTTAAGCACGAGGTGGCAAATGTAGGACACAAAAAAGAACTATATGGAATAAAGACAGCAGAAAATTATTTTCCCACGAGGAAAAGCCGGCATGTGATGTGTACGAGGTGACCAGCTTTAATATTCGATGTGCTTAAGATAGGCCGTCCAGCTGTTCCTGAGCTGCCGCGAGAACAAGGCCAGGGTTGAATGCTGTGCCGGCGTGCAATCGCTGCAGCCTGATTCCACCTTTTTAATGAAATCATCCGTCAGCGACTGTGCATGCTCATCTTCAGACATCATGCTGAACTCCAGCATTACGATATCTACCCAGGTTTGCAGGTCGTTCGCCGTAAAGCAGGTTGAATCGTCGAAATAATGGAGAAACTCCCTGGTATGATCTTCTATATATTGCTTGCCAGCCTGTCCAAGGCTTTCGGCGTAGTATCCATCGGCCTTTTTGTAGGAGTTGGTCACTACTCTGAAATAAAAAGGGCGGGAAGCCGGCTCTGCGCCTTCCAGGCTATCGAGAAAAGACAGCACTTCATCATTATTGATGTCCCATGCTTCATCATTGAAGATCTTTTTGGCCAGCGCCGGCGTGGCAGCGCTGCGCAAAGGCTGATCGAAATTGCAAACCGGTGCATTTCCACTCTCCTTCTGCTTCTCGCCGCCTGCCTGGCAACCGGCCATCGAAATAACGATGACGGCAGCCAGCCAGCAAGCATTGAACCTGCAAAGCCTGAAAAAAGACGATCTCATGTAAAGCTGATTTGGTAAAACATATTTTCCCTGGATCAGGAAGCTATTCATTAAAGCTACAACTAAGCCGCGACAAGTTGCCTGCCTATTATGCAGATCTATGATCCGGAGCTCAGTGAAAACGGGCTATGTGCCGGCAGGGATCTTTTCTTACGTTTTCAGGATGGGGAAGCGCATGCTTGTCCTGCCTCCTGAGGGCTTACCCGTAAGATGGCAGAACCGCTCAGGATAATCCGGGTCTTCAAAGATGGCCCAGCTTTGGTAGGCTTCCGGCGTGTACGGCATCTTGGGATTGAAAGCGATCTCCGCTCCTGTACGGATGCAATAACCCTTGATCGGCTCTGCCGGTTGATTGTCGGAAGGCCTGGGATAGCTGACAGCAATGCTTTTTGGAGTGATCACCTGCGGCTGAGGCTTTTCCTGCAGCGGTTCCTGGGCTGCAGTACCTGCAAGCCGACTGAAAAATTCGGTGGTCTTATCGATCTTTACAGCAGACCCGGTATATTTTTTAGACAGGCCAAGCAGGGTCGATTCAAAGTTTGGCGTTTTTTCATAAATGCGGTATGCCGTATCGATCACCCCGGTTTGAAAATAAGTGACAGCTATTTCGCCTGTATGCTCAGAATCGGTAAGCTTATTGGCCACGATATTGAGCATACCCTGGCTTTTGAGATAGATGCCGGTTTCTATGGAACTATGCTGGGTGTACTGGTGCAGGTTGAGCGATGTGAGAAGAGTGCCATGCTCGGATGCATAGCAGCGGGTGTGCAGGCTTTTCTCGTAGCCGATCACTATATTAGGCAGCTGCTGCAAGAACGAAAGGTCTTCCGGGCTCAGCGTGATGGACGGGTTGGCTTCGTTCTTGCCGAAAATGACGACAAGCTGTATTGACGGCTGCTCCTTGAGCCTTGCCAGCTCTTTCCGTATCCTTTCGTGCAGGCTTATGTAAGGAGCTATCAGCCAGACATGCTTATCTGCTTTCCGTACCAGCTCTTCCAGGCGTGCGCTCAACATAGTGCCTTCTAAAAACTCGGCCATATAGTTTATTTTTTTAAGTGCCAAATCTAAGCACTTAATATATTTCACCCTTCCCTGGCACCCTGTTAAATGTTAATTTTATTATTGTTATTATAGTCCCGCGGGTTATAGAGGTGCAGCCATTATTATAAGAGAAGAAAAGTGATCTTTATCCCATTTATGCCAGAAAGCCAAGCACTAAGGCAACAAAAATTAAAATTGATAATCAATTAATTATATAGAATTTAAAATTATTATTTATTAAATCAATAAAAAAATCATTCTTCTCATAAAAATTTGATTACAATAGACTTATAAACTTTATATCTTTTTTTGATCCTGTTCTCTTCCCGGTTTTGCGCACAGAGATAATTAATCCGTAATTTTGCTCTACTTACTACCGGTTACATTTTCCTGTTTACCCCCATTATATTCTGCTTACTGACCCGGATTTAACTGATTTGATCGAGCGGTATTATTTAATGATCTCAAAAAGGGAGGATGTATCATGTACAACTATGATCTGCTGGAAAACGGCTGCTATTATCTGGTCAGGGAAAAAGAGGGTTTACCCATAACCCTGATACAGGTGGCAGTAGAAACAGACCATTGCCTGTTTATTCAAAGATTTGACGACCCGATGAAAACCGAATGGAAGCTAAAAAAAGACACACTGGCCGATATTATTGAGTGCCTGAGCGATGATGCGGTGAAAGAGTGGGAAAAGCAGTATTACAGCAATGAAGACGCTTATCATGAAGAAGAGGATGATGAGTAAGCCTGGAAAAGTTTATCCACATAAAAAACCGGATCGCGCGACCCGGTTTTTTTTATTACCTTATGTAATAGGCGCTTGCCTATTTCCGCCCGCTGGTATCTGTTTGTATCCTGAACTGCATTTCCCCGCATTCGAGCATGCTATCCTTATATTTAGGATGCTTGGTGCCGAGATAAGGGTTACGCCTGGCTTCCGTTTTGCTTAGCCAGCCGGCGCTGACATTGCCTTCAAACGCCATCGGGCATTGCTGCCAGTATATTATGCCGGTATCAGGAGGCGCCACCGTAAAAACAAGGCGAAGGTTTTCTGAAAAATCAGCATAGGCCCTGCGCTTGTCGTCAAGCGATGAGGCCTGCTTCATGGTCTGCAGGCTGGCTTTTGCGTTGTTCAGCGGGTCCAGGGCCGACTCATAAATAGGCCCAACCGTATCTTTTTTAAGCTCATCGATATTGAAGCTGTCGAGCGCCGTTGCCAGGCTCACTACATATTTGTTCACAATGCTGGTATCCCAGCTTACCAGGCCTTCCGACAGTCCATAATATGATTCCAGCACGGCCTGCTGCTGCTGGTTGAAGGCGGCGCTGTGCCGGCCTACCTTCAGGGCTACAGGAGGAGGCCCGCTTTCCGTCTTCTTCCCGTTCCTGAGATAAAAGAACCATGCATACCCGGCAAATATTACAATAATGATGATCAATGCTCCTAAAACTTTTTTCATCTGCAGGTGATTATTTTGGGCTAAGTTAATTTAAAGAATCGATTTCTTCCTTTCCCGGCGTCTTTGCTGTGCAGGTTGGCCGCAGCTATCCTCTTATGCTGCATAAAAAGCGCCAGGTCCGGCCCTCACTGCTTATTTTTGCAGCTTAACCGACCTATCAGACTTTTATGTTAGCAGGATTACAAAACGTAACATTTGAATTTGGCGCAAGAACTATTATCAGTGACGCTACCTGGCATATACAGCCCGGCGAGCGTATCGGCCTGGTCGGCTACAATGGCACCGGTAAATCCACGATCCTCAAGCTGCTGGTAGGCGAATACCAGCCTTCTGCCGGCACGGTAGAGCGTAGCCGCTCCACCTCTATCGGGTACCTGCACCAGGACCTCCTGAGCTTTGACAGCACTAATTCCATCCTCGAGGTGGCTTTAGGCGCTTTTGAGCGCGTGCTGCAGCTGGAAAAGGAAATAGAAGAGATCGGTAAGGAGCTGGAACGTACCGGTGACGAAAAGATATTGATAGAATATACAGACCGGCTTCATGAGCTGGAAACCCTTGGCGGCTATTCTATTCACCATAGAACGGAAGAAGTGCTGCAAGGGCTGGGATTCAGCAATGCAGATCTCCAGCGTCCTTATAAAGAGTTCAGCGGGGGCTGGCGGATGCGCGTGCTGCTGGCCAAGATGATCCTGCAGCAGCCCGACCTGCTCCTGCTGGATGAGCCCACCAACCACCTCGACCTTCCTTCTATTGAATGGCTGGAAAAATACCTGGTCCATTACCAGGGATCGGTAGTGATCGTCAGCCACGACAAATATTTCCTCAACCGGATGGTGACCAAAATCGTAGAAGTGTACCAGCAGGAGCTGCATATCTACAATGGCAACTATGATTTTTACGAGAAGGAAAAAGCCATCCGCATCGACCTGCAGCAAAAGGCATTTGAAAACCAGCAGGACTATATCCGCCAGCAGGAACGCTTTGTGGAACGCTTCAAGGCTAAGGCCAGCAAAGCCGCGCAGGCGCAAAGCATCCAGAAAAGGCTGGACAGGCTTGAGCGCATTGAAGATGTGGAGATCGAAAGGCCCAATATCCGCATCAATTTCAGGGTAGATAAAACGCCGGGAAAAGTGCTGGTAGAATTAAATGATGTATCGAAATCATTTGGGGATAATACGATCATAAGCCATGCCAGCATCGAGATAGACCGCGGCGATAAGATCGCGCTTATCGGCGCTAACGGGAAAGGGAAGTCTACCCTGCTCCGGATCATTGCCGGCGTGGAAAAATTCGACGATGGGGAAAGGAAATGGGGTCATAATGTTGAAGAAAGCTTTTATGCCCAGCACCAGCTCGAAGCGCTGGATATCAACAATACGATCCTGGAAGAAATGAGGGAATGCGGCAGCCAGATGACAGACCTTGAGCTACGCGGGCTGCTGGGCTGCTTTCTTTTTAGCGGGGACGATACCGATAAAAAGATCCGGGTGCTCAGCGGGGGTGAAAAGGCAAGGGTGGCATTGGCGAAGACCATTGTAAGCAAAGCCAATTTCCTGATGCTTGACGAGCCTACCAACCACCTGGACATGCACAGCTGCGAGCTGCTTATCGACGCCCTCAACAAGTATGAAGGCAGCCTGATACTGGTAAGCCACGACCGTTATTTTGTTTCCAAAACGGCCAACAAGATATGGGAAATTGTTGACCAGCAGGTAAAGGAGTTCAAAGGCGGCTATGAGGAATGGGTAGCCTGGAAAGAAAGAATGGCCAAGCAGCAAAAAACGGACGGCAAGGCGGATAAAAAAGACCCCAGGCCGGAAACAAAGCAAGAAGTGCCCAAGCCCGAAATGCCTAAACCGGCACAAAGCCTGCCGGTCAATAAGGAGCTGAAAAAAGAGCTGCAAAAGCAGCAACGTCTTTTCCAGCAGCTGGAAGAAAAGATATCTGTGTTGAACAGCCGGAAGCAGGAGTTGGAAAATGCCTTGTCAGACCCGGCGGTCTATTCCGATAAGCAAAAATTTATCCAGGCAGAAGCTGATTACCAGAAAGCCGTATCAGAATCAGACAGGCTCAACAAGGAATACGAGGCGGTATTTGAAAAGATAGTGGAGCTGGAAGGGCAATAGCCATGGAAGGCAGGAACGACCTCCCTGCTTTTTTGCCTCCCTTCCTTATTTCCGCGGCCCTTAGCTCCTCTCATATAAGCTCTTGGCATTATTTCTGTGATAGTTTCGATCCATACCCAAAACATTCCTATTTAATTACTTTAAATTATCGACTATGAAAAGAATTCTGGCGATCATGGCAGTTATGGTTTTCTCTATGTCACTGCCTTCCTGTAAAAGCAAGGTAAAGGATGCAGACCTCCAGGCTGCCGTTCAGTCCGCGCTGCTCTCCAACCCGGAGCTGAGCAATTTGTCTTCCAGCGTTGACCAGGGAGTGGCCACTATTACAGGAGAGGTAAAGGACCAGGCAACACAGGCATCGGTAGAGCCTGCTCTCAAAGATATCAAAGGCCTGAAGGAAGTGATTAACAATACAACGGTTGCAGCTCCTGTAACCGAAACCGACAGCGGGCCTTCCATAACACCTGACGACCCGTTATCGGTAGCCGTAAGGGATGCTATCAAAGATCACCCGACCGTACAGGCAGAGGTCAGGGACGGTGTGGTAACCCTTTCAGGAGAGATCAGCAAAGCCAACGAGAAAGTGCTTATACAAAAGATCAACGCCACACGCCCGAAAAAGATCGACAGGACCGCTTTGGTGACAAGGTAAGCCCTTTCACAAGCAGGATATATATTTACTGATCATCCTTAAATTTATTTATATGGCACTCCAGGAAAAATACAGGGAACTTATCGACGCTGCCAATGCCGCAGGCGTAAACAATCTTTCGATCAAGGAGCAGGACAATGTTCTGTATATCGATGGCGACGCTCCGAGCGGTGCCGTTAAGGACAACCTGTGGAATATTTACGACAGGATCGATCCGGGCTTTGCCGGCGGCGACCTGATACTGAACATAAATACAAAGCCGACAGAAGGCACGAAAGTAAAGGTGGTGACCCAGTCCAGCAATCTCAACATCCGCAAAGGGCCGGGCACCGATCAGCCGATCGTAGGTAAAGCCGGTCACCATGAGGTAATCACCGTGATCAGCCGGTCAAACGACCAGTGGTGGCTGGTACGTACCGATGCCGGGGAAGAAGGCTATGCCTATGCACAATATTTGGAGCCCGTGCAATAAAAAGGTATTTTTGATTGTCATGAAAGAGCTGCCATAAGGCGGCTCTTCTTTTTAGTATTTTCCCAACGATGCGGGGGTGATAATGAAGATATGAAACGGCTTTACCATATATGGCTTTTCCTGTTGTTTCCCCTGCTGCTGGCAGCCCAGCAGCGACCCCGCATCGGGGTTACCCTGAGCGGCGGCGGCGCCAAAGGGCTGGCGCATATCGGCATCCTGAAGGCGATCGATTCTGCCGGCCTGAAAGTGGATTATATCACCGGCACCAGCATGGGCAGCATAATCGGCAGCCTTTATGCCATCGGCTATTCGGCAGACAGCATCGAACATATTGCCCGCAATATCGACTGGGACCTGCTGCTCAGCAACCAGGCCTCGCTACGCAGCCTTTTCATGGAAGAAAAAGAAGAATACAATAAATATGATATCGAGATCCCCTGGGTCAACAACAGGCTGAAGATATCGACCGGCTTCCTGGAAGCGCAGGAATTGTGGCTGAAGCTGTCAGAACTGTACTTCCCCGTTACGCCGGTAAAGGATTTTTCAAGGTTCAGCATTCCCTTCCGCTGTATTGCCACCGACGTGGGCAATGGCGAAGCTGTGGTTCTCAAAGACGGGGAAATCATCAGCGCCCTCCGGTCGAGCATGGCCATACCTTCGGTCTTTACAGCAGTGGACCATCATGGAAAGAGGCTGGTTGACGGCGGTATCAGCCGTAACTTCCCGGTCAGGGATGTAAGGGAAATGGGGGCCGATTTCGTAATCGGCAGCACGGTATCCGGAGGCCTGCTGCCGCCGGACAAGGTAAAGAACGTTATACAGCTGCTGTTGCAGATCGCTTTTTTCCGCGAGGCCGAAGACGCCAAAAAAGAGATCCCGCTCTGTGATATCTATATCCCGTTTAACCTCGACAACTATAATATGGGCAGCTTTGGCGATGCCGGCAGGATACTGGAAGCAGGCATAGAAGAAGGCCGGCGGCAATACCCTCGCTTCAAGGCCATAGCCGATTCGCTCAATGCCTTATACGGCCCGCAGCCGTGGCCTATACCACGTCTGCCTCCTGCCCCGTCTGTGCTGATCACCGGCTTCGAGGTAAAAGGCTTGCAGCATACTTCCAGCGGCTTTTTCATCAACACGATGAACTTCCATATCAACCACCATTATACTATTGGGGAATTGTCGGCCATGGTACGCCAGGCCTTTGGCACGCGGTATTACAGCCGCATCACCTATTCCCTGCAGCCACAGCCGGATGGCAGCTATCTTATTGTTTTCGATATTACCGAGAACCCCCTCACCTTCCTGAAGGCCGGCATACATTACAATCGTTTTTCCGGTATCGGCGTCATCGCCAATATTACATCACGCAACCTGCTTTTCTCCAACTCCCGCAGCATGGCTTCAGTCAATATAGGGGAAAGCTTCCGCATCAAAGGAGAGCATTTACAGTATATAGGCCGTCTCAAGAACCTGGGCCTGACCATCAAAACACAGTTCGACAGGTTCGACGTGATCACGTATGAACAGTCGAACAACAACAAGCAAAGCGGGCTGTATAAGCAGAACCTTTTCGAGTTCAGCGAAAAGCTGCACTATTCCCCTTCGCGCAGCCTTACCTTTGGCATCGGTCATCGCTTTGAATGGCTGAAATACAATCCCAGGATATCTGCCGGGCTGGAAGCAAGGGGCAGCAACAGCTTTTCTTCCCTTTTCACTTATATCAAATACAATACGCTTGACCGCGTGAGCTTTCCCCGGCGCGGCCTAAAGATCGATGCAGAGCTGGCGCAGGTAATGCGGCAAAATGCACGGGTAACTATTTTATATAATGGCGAGCCGCCCGCTGATCCTGATTCGGCAAAGATTGATACCCATTCCTATTTACGCGCCATGATAAGCGCGCAAGGTTATTTTCCTGTAACGCATCGGCTCACAGCCTTTGTACATGCACAGGCCGGCACCAACTTCAATTATTCACGCAATGTCATGAATGAATTTATAATCGGCGGCATGACAAAGCTTTTCCGGAACCAGGTAACATTTGCCGGCCTCCAGGAAGGGTCGATCTACACGCCGTCCATGGCTACCCTGCAGACGGGGCTAAGGGGCCAGCTGTTTGCAGGAGCCTATCTTACCGGCAGGGCCAATATCCTGCTCAACAACTTTATCAGCAAAAGTGATTTTTTCCGCTACCGCGATATCTATACCGGCTATGGGCTCACCTTCTCCTATAATTTTGCCTTAGGTCCGCTTGACCTGAGCGTAATGTATTGCGATCAGACCAAGAGGGTTCAGACCTATATCAACCTGGGCATACCTTTCTGACCAGCATACTCAGCTGATCGCCTTTACAAAATCGCTTACCAGGTAGCTGATCAGTTTGCCGGTGGTAGCGTCCGTACGGCCGTCGGAAAGCCGGGTAGCTCCCTCACAGATAAAAAGATAAGCGGGCCTGGCATCAGCTGCCGTATATGAGATATACTGGCGGGCCTGCACCGGCGATACTCCTACCGGCGTCATGGCGCTGCTTAATACATGCTCTATGCTATCAAGATCAAGATCGATGCCGGTCAGGGTGTCTTCCGTAAATCCTGTGGCATGGGCCACCGCCTGCAGGAAGGTCCTTTTTTCATGGATAAAAATATCTTCAAATGTAATGCAGTCGAAAAAAGGATTATTCACCATATCGAGCCATACGTTCTGGGGCAGGTAATTCTCATGCAACCCTACCACGCAATATTTCTGCAGGTATCCATCTTCTTCGGCATAACGAAAGGCATTCCCGCTGTGCCGGCCTTCTGTAGGGCGGTAATCGGCATGGGCATCCAGGTTTATGCAATTGATCTGCGCCAGCGGCAACACTCCTGCTTTATGCCAGCCTTTGGCAGCCCCTTTGATCAACGGGTAGGCATTATTATGCCCGCCTCCTATCACGATAGGCAGCTTGCCGGCCTCCGTAATTATCTTGATCAGCTGCTCCACTTCTTCGTCGATCGTATGTACGGCATGCCGGTAGGCCTCTATTCTTTCTTCCTCGCCTTTGGCTGTCCTGTCTATCAAATACTGCATATCGCCAAAGTCAAAATGACCTAACAGCAATATATTCTCCCCGTCACAGAAATCATTGCTCTGGATATTGAGAAAGCTTTGCAGGAAAGGTATCCATAAGGTATCGGCCCCGCCTATGCCGTAGTTTCCCCTGGCGCCGATATCTTCAGGTATTCCCAGCAATACGAACCTGGCATTAGCGTCCTTTATAGCCTCGTCGGGCGTCGCTCCGTCAGGAAGGACCTGTATCCTTTCTCCCAGCTTGGTTTCAAAGCGACGGACCCTGGTCAGTGAAAGAACGTCCTGCTTGCGATAGATCTTCAAATGTTGCATAGCCAATCGTTAAGGATGAAATAAAAGTATCGTTGCGGCAATATATAGATTTTAAACAATAGACGCGAAACTTATATATTCCTGTATAGCTGTTTACAGGTCAGGTATTTTTATTTTCTATATGAGCTACAAGACCTCCCTGCCATTGATCAGCACTTTATCGATCAGGTTGCTCCCAAATGCATAAGGCAGATAAGCCAGCGAAGGCACGGGCCGCGTAATAATGAGATTTGCCTTTTTGCCGACAGCGATGCTCCCTACCTGGTCCTGTAACTCCATGGCAAAAGCGCCATTGATAGTGGCTGCATTGATGGCCTCTTCGGGCAGCATCTTCATCTGGATGCAGCTTATGGCCACAGCCAGGTTCATATTGCCTGAGGGCGATGAGCCGGGATTATAATCCGTGGCAAGGGCAATGGCACAGCCTGCATCGATCAGCTGCCGCGCCGGCTGAAAAGGCATACGCAGGAAAAAAGCAGCGGTAGGTAAAAGAGTGCCGATAGTAGCCGAGCCGGCCAGGGTGCTGATGGTGGCCTCATCCATCGTTTCAAGATGATCTACGGATAGAGCGCTCAGCTCTACACCAACCTGTACGCCGCCCGACAGGTTAAGCTGGTTGGCATGCAGCTTTGGCTTCAGGCCATAACGTTTACCGGCTTCAGCAACCTGGCGGGTCTCGGCAGGTGAAAAGAAACCCGTTTCGCAGAATACGTCGATATAATCTGCCAGCTGTTCTGCTGCTATGGCAGGCAACATCTCATTTATGATAAGCCGGATATATCCCTGGTGATCTTCCCGGTATTCCAGCGGGTAAGTATGAGCGCCTAAAAAAGTAGCTTTGACAGGGATGGGCGCTTTTTGCCTGAGGTGCCTGATCACGCGGAGCATTTTCAGCTCGGCGTCTACTGTAAGCCCATACCCGCTTTTGATCTCGATAGCTCCTGTACCCAAACGCATCAGCTCCTGCAGCCGTTCCCAGGCAAGGGATAGCAGCTCGTTTTCCGGCATCTGCTGCAGGCGGCGGGCCGAATGGAGAATGCCGCCTCCTTTTGCAGCAATATCTGCATAGCTAAGTCCTTTCAGCTTATCTACAAATTCGTCTTCCCGGCTGGCAGCATATACGAGGTGCGTATGAGAGTCGCACCAGGCAGGCAATACCAGGCGGCCTGAAGCATCCAGCGTATCCGCCTCCTGCGCTGCAGCAGGCAGGTCATGCATAGCACCATAGCCGGCGATTGTATCTTCCTCGAGATGCAGCCAGGCATTTTCTATGGCCGGCAGGGAGGCCAGCTCGCGCCCCCTGAGAGGAGCAGCAGGATTGGCCGTACCTGCCAGCTTTTTTATATTTTTAATGTACAAAGAAGCCACGGGCAATATTACAACGCTTTTTACAGCATATCTTCGCAGGGCTGCAGGAATTTATACTTTTTAACAGCTAATCTCTGTATATGGACTTTCCGGCTATCCCTGATTTTTCGGATCCTTCGGTCTGGCTTAGCTTGCTTACGCTTACCTTTCTGGAGATCGTGCTGGGTGTGGACAATATCATTTTCATCTCCATCATTTCCGATAAGCTGGATCCCCGGCAGCAAAAAAGAGCCAGGACCGTTGGCCTGGGGCTTGCCATGATCTTCCGTATTGCTTTATTGATGACCATTACCTGGATCATGAAGCTGAAAGACCCGGTATTTACGCTTCCCTGGATAAAAGATGAAGGACAGCCAATCGATATGAGCTGGAAAGACCTGATACTTCTGGCCGGGGGGCTGTTCCTGGTGGTCAAGAGCACGCTGGAGATCCATCACAAGCTTGAAAGGCCCAAGCCGGAGAAGTCTCTTCAAAAAATATATTCTTCCCTCAGTTCCGTGATAGTGCAGATCGTGCTGATCGATGCCGTTTTTTCCTTTGATTCCATCCTCACGGCCATTGGCTTGGTTGACGAGGTATTTATCATGATCATTGCCGTTGTTGTCTCCATCCTGATCATGATGGTTTTTGCCGGCGGCATCAGCCGGTTTATCAACCGCAACCCTACCTTGCAGATGCTGGCGCTTGCCTTCCTGATCGTTATCGGCGTTATGCTGGTGGCTGAAGCCTTTCACCAGAAGATCAGCAAAAGCTATATCTATTCCATGATAGCTTTTTCGCTGGTGGTAGAGCTGCTTAACCTGCGTTTGCGCAAGAATACGGATCCTGTTAAGCTGGGGCCAGGAAAGCCGGAATAAGCTATCGCCTGGAAGGTACCGGTGGTAATGTGTCCAGTATTTTCCGGTAATCGTATTGTATATCTTCATGAAGGGTTTCCAGCAAGGCCGCCGCCTTTTTCAGCTGGCTGTTGTACAGGTTGCTGATCACCTGGTTGCGCCTGAAATCTATGCCAAGCCCCTGAAGCGAAGCGCAGAAATAAAGCCGCAGATCGGTCTCGGTGGCCTTGTTCCCGCTATACCGGCAATATTTGCCGATGACCCTGGCTATCTTGCGCAGGCTTTTCTTGGCAAAGTATAGCTGCGACAGGTTGATCTCCTTAAATAAGACGTCCAGCTCCTGCTTAACGCTTTGTATATAGCCATCCTCGTTATGCGCTTCATAAAGCAGGTAGGTCAGCAGCTCCTTATTCTCTTTTTTGAAGCGTGCCAGCCGCAGGCAAAGCCCTACCAGCTCTTTGGCAGGCAGCGTACCCAGCTCCTGCTTAATCTCGTGTATCGTGGCAGATTTCATGGATGTAATTTACCGGCTCTTTTCGTATAAACCATCCCCGGCGCCTATGCGCCGGATAACCGAATCCTGTCGCTCTTTTGTTTGAGATAACTTATAGATATTTGCATTTTATCTTATTGCCCTTATGCGTATTGCGATAAATGGAATGGGCCGGATCGGCCGCCTTCTTTTCAGGAGATTAATCACTCATCCCGGCATAGAAATAGTGGCCATCAATGACATCATGCCTTCCGAGAACCTGGCCTACCTTTTACGGTATGATTCGGTATATGGCACTTTTCCTGAACCTGTTCGGCTTGAAGAACAGTTCCTGCTGGTGCAGGAAAAGCGGGTAGCCGTGCTGCAGCAAACCGATCCTGGCTTGCTTCCCTGGCAGTCCCTGCAGGTAGATGTGGTGCTGGAATGCACCGGCAGGTTTTCCAATAAGGAAGGAGCCGGCCGTCACCTGCAGGCAGGAGCTGCGCGGGTGCTGCTGTCCACTACCGGGTCGCCGGATATACCGTTGATGATCTACGGCCATAATCACAAAGCCATAGATGATGATACCCGCATCATCTCCCCTGGCGGCTGCATGACCAACTGCTCTACGCATATCCTGTATATCCTGAATGCCATCGGCATTGAATCTGCGCAGCTGAACATCCTGCATTCCTATACGTCAAGGCAGGAGCTGGTAGATACCCCGCATACCCAGTTCAGGCGCGGCAGGGCCGCTGCCGAATCCATCATACCGGTTGAGATAGACCTGCATCATTCGCTTGAAAGACTGATGCCAGGGCTTCACTCCAAATTGTCTGCCTTATCGGTGCGCGTACCGGTGGCCAACGGCGCTATGGCTGACTTTACGGTACAGCTGCAGGACACGGCCACAGCCGACAGCATCAATGCCCTGTTCCGGAAAGCCGCCAATGAAGAATATAAAGGCATCATTGACTATACCGAAGAGCCGCTGGTATCGCTGGATATAAAAGGCAATACCCATTCCTGCATCATCGACGGAACGCTGACCTCGGTGGTCGGCAAGCAGCTCAAGCTGATCGCCTGGTTCGACAACGAATATGGGTTCACCAGCCGGATGATCAACTGGCTGGAATACTGGAAAGCCAGCGGAGCAATACCAGGGGCTTCATAACCAATTTAAACATGGCTTATTTTGTACACCCGGGATCCATTGTCAGGAAGATCTGGAGCAAGAGCGACACGATCCTTTTTGTGTTTGCAGGAGCTTCAGCCGAGTTTGCTCTCAACAAGGCCGTAGACTGGCTGTATTTTACCGGCAAACTGCCGGCCGATCCCCTGGGACGTTTATTTTCCACGGTGATGTACGCCCGGCTCATCGTCTTCTCGCCGCAAAAAGAAGCATTGCAGGCTATCGATAAGATCACGGCCATACACGGGGCTGTTGAAGAAAAGCGTGGCAGCCGCATACCTGACTGGGCTTACCGCGATGTTCTATTCATGCTGATCCACTATTCTATAGCCTCCTATGAGCTGCTTGAAAAAAAGCTGACGACAGCAGAGAAAGAAGACCTGTTTGATGTTTTTCATCGCATGGGCACCAGGATGAAGCTGCAGGGATTACCCTCCACCTACGAAGAATGGCAGCTTATGCATAAGCGGCAGCTGGAAGAAGACCTGGCCAGGAGCGGGCTTACCGACGACCTGTATCGTCAATACCGCAGGCACCTGGGCAGCTTCCGTTTTCGCCTGCTGAAAGAGTCGCAAAAGCTGGTAGTGCCCGCGCAGGTAAGGAAGCTGCTTGGGTTGGGGCCTGCCACCTGGATCAGGCTGCTGCTTTCCTCGTATAAGATAAGCCGGGCGGTAAAGCTTGACGGTCTGTTGAAATCCATCCTGCTTCCGCACGCTTACCGGCAACAGACAAAAGCCCTGGATATAGCTCCGGGATAAGCTGCATGGCCGCTTATTTTGCCACGTCTATCTTTACCTTCCTGTTCTTGATCTTCTCATTCTTCACCAGCTGAAGTGCATGGCTTACCCGGGATTTACGCACGGCCACAAAAGAAAAAAAATCCTTTACTTCTATCAGCCCGATATCTTCTTTTTTGAGCTGCCCTTTGTTGGAAAGAAATCCTACAATGTCCACCTTGTTTATCTTATCTTTTTTGCCGGCCGAAATGAACAAGGTCGTCCACTTGGGCTTTTCAGGCAAAACGGCCTGGGCAGGCAGTTCTATTTCCCTGGGCACTGCTGTAATATAAGCAGGCAGCTCTTCGCCCGGGGATAAAATAAGGATAGCGGTGCCGCTGGCTTCCATCCTGGCCGTTCGCCCGTTGCGATGGGTATAGGTAGCTTCCGTATCAGGCAGGTGATAATGAATAATGTACCGGATATTAGGTACGTCAAGCCCTCTTGCAGCCAGGTCGGTGGTGACCAGGATATTTGAGCTGCCGTTCCTGAACTTGCATAAGGCAGCATCCCTTTCCTGCTGCTCCATAGCGCCATGGTAAAACACGTTAGTAATGCCTTGCTCTTTCAGGAAAAAGCTGGTCCTTTCTACTGATTCACGGTGATTGCAAAAGATGACCGTAGAGCGATTGCCCAGGTAACATATTAAGCGGAATAAGGTCTGCAGCTTATCCTTTTCCGGGCTTTGCACGGTTTGAATGGCAAGACCTGCCGGCATTTCCTGGTCGGCTGGTAAGAAATCAAGGCGTACGGGCCGCTGCAACCCTACAAAATCGGGTACTTCAACCGACTCTGTAGCGGATGTAAGTATCCTGCGCTCAACAGAAGGAAGCGAGCCGATGATAAATGACATTTCATCCTGGAAGCCAAGCTCCAGCGATTTATCAAATTCATCCAGCACCAGGGTGCTGATGGTGTCGGTAGTGATATTGCCTCTCCGGATATGATCGGCCAGCCGGCCCGGCGTACCGATAAGCAGAGCCGGCGGCTGCACGAGGTTATTCTCCTCCGTTTCGCGCAGGTGCCCGCCATAGCAACAGGTTACCTTAAAGCCGGTGCCCATAGAGCGAAAGACCTTTTCGATCTGCAGGGCCAGCTCGCGCGAAGGAACAATGATCATTGCCTGCGATCTTTTGTTACCAGGTTCCAGCTGCTCCAGGACCGGGAAAAGGAATGCCAGGGTCTTGCCGGAGCCGGTCGCAGATAATAAGATCACATTCTTGTGGTCCCGGCTGGCAGCGATCGCTGCCTCCTGCATTTCATTGAGCGAGTCTATGTTGAGCCGGGCTAATATCTCGGAAGGTTGCATGGTGCAAAAATACGCCCTGCAGGATGAAGGATCAACTATCTGCAGTTTATTGTCGGTGAGGCCTGCAAAAGACCGTTATCAGAATACGGTCACTGACCAGGTGCATTCAAAGCTTTCGCCGGCTGCAATGAAATTGATGCCTTCCTTATCGGTCAGCTGCTGATCAGACAGCACGCTGTCGGCAATCCCGTACCAGGGCTCGATGCAAACAAAATCGGCGCCACCGGCTGCCCACAGGCCCAGGTAAGGAAAACCTGTAAAGTCAAACTCCAGGCCGTGGGATGTTTTATCAGACAGCAGCTTTACCGTGGAAGAGCGTAGCTTTTTTAACACCAACGCATCTTTTGAAAACAGCTCTTTAGTAAGGGGCAGCACCCTGGTATCATCCAGCAAAGGCTCCGGGGAGGCCTCAATAAGTCCTTCCGGCGATACAGGCCAACGGCCTGTATTCTCGGTATCGCTGAACTCTAAATAATAATCCTCGTAGACGCTTCCTGACGTCAGCGGCACCCTGAAGGCCGGGTGCCCGCCTACTGAAAAGTACATCGGCCCCTCTCCTGTATTTTCCACCAGGTAGCCTACATTGAGACGTTCACCCTCCAGTGCATACCTGATCGAAAAGCGGAACAGGAATGGATATTTTTCCAGGGTTTCCGCATGGCTGGCGATAGAAAGCAAGGCTGACCGCTCACTGACCTGCTCCGCTTCAAAAACCTTATCCCGCGCAAAGCCATGCCTGGGCAGGTGGTAGGGCTTTTCCTGGAAATAGAAAGTATCGTTCTTCAAGGCCCCTACAATTGGGAACAGCACAGGTGAATGCTTGCCCCAAAAGGCGGGGTCCCCTTCCCAGATATATTCCAGCGAGCGTGACGGGCTGAAAAGGCTGGTCAGCTCAGCACCTTTGGGATCGATACGTGCTGTAAGCCTGTCGTTTGATAAGGTGATCATCTTTCCGGTTATAGTAGTTATTGCCTATTTATATTGAAACCATATTTCAGTGGCGCCATAGCAAAAACGCGGGTCATATTGGTTCACAAACGACTTCACCTCCTTTTTCAGCCGGAGTATCTCGTGTATTTCGTCGCGCAGGCGCCCTTCTCCCACGCCATGTATCACTATCAGCGATGGCTGGTGATGCGCCAGTGCCAGGTCATAGTATTTCTCGAATGTACGTAGCTGCAGGGTAAGCATCTCGAAGCTGCTCAGCTGCTCCCAGTTGTCTGCCAGCTTGTTTATATGCAGGTCGATCACCGACCTGGCCGGCTCAAGATGCTGGCGGGCCTCCCTGGCATTATAGATCTTATAGCCTTTGGCTGCCAGCTTTCCCAGGTCCACCGTATCCGGCTCGTCATACCCTTTATCAGGATAGGTCTCAAAAAGACGTTGGGAAAAGGTAGCTTCATTATGCTGCCTCAGTTTTTCAATACGGTCAAAAAGCTGCTTCGGCTTCAGCTTTACCGATGCTTCAAAATGCGACGCTTTTTTCTTATCTGGCTGTTGCAGGGAAAACTCGAAATCAAAGGAAGGATTGTCGTTCAGGTCGGAGAAAGGGATATCGTGAAGGTAGAAATCTTCAAAGGGAGCGATATTGTTCTTCAGCTCAAAATCCTTCTGCCCGAAAAAATGAAGCCGATAAAAGAACTGGTAAGCTGTTTTGGTACGGTTGACCAGGTGCAGCTTCAGCTCTTCCACCACCTCGTCCCCGAACTCATCGGTATCCATTACCGGCAGAAAGGTGAGCCAAACCCCATCTTCTACCCTTTCTACCGGCTTTTTCTTTTCCCTGGGAATATCATCGATGAATTGCCTGTCTTTTTTGGCCGGCGCCGGCTTCTTTTCAGTGAACCGTTTAAAATATGGGAAATCGATCTGGTCAAGATATACGGGGAACTTCACGCCTTTTACCTCTACCATTACCATCTTATCATTGATAAAATCGATGATCTCTCCTTCCTCGTCAGAATGGAGTATCAGCACCCTGTCACCAAGCTGGTATTTCATGTGCAGAACTTGACGTGTAATTAATAAAATACAAAGATAAAAAAGCCGGAACAGAACGAGCTGTCCCGGCATCAAAATGCTTTATATGGGTTTGGTACGCCTGCTTCAGGCCTCTTTTTTGCTGTTCCGGGCAAGATGGCTGTTCTTATGCCCGTACAGGAAATAAACCAGCAGGCCTATGCCCAGCCAGATCAGGAAACGAAGCCAGTTGCTATGATGCTCCTGGGCCATCAGGTAAAGGCAGCTGGTAAGCCCCAGCACCGGGATAAGCGATAATTGCATTTTCACCGACATTATCAGCACCACCAATACCGAGATCGCAAATATCCACTGGGGGAAATTCTGTAAAAATGCGTCCTTGCCCGTAATATAGATAGTTGATTCAGGCAGGCCCGATCTCCGTATCATCGGCCTGAACGTTCCTGGCCGCACATCGTCCAGGTAGGCTTTGAGGTTGTCGTTATAGGCGGCAAAAGCCTTGTCATTGACCGCATAGAACTGCTTCAGGGCAAGGCTGTCTGCCGACCCTGGCCTTTCAAGGTTGCTGTACAATGTTTCCTGGTCAACCAGCAGCTTGTTCTGGAAAAATTCTTTTGTACTGTCTTTATTATAGATCCAGGTAGCTATGGCTATTGCTGCAAAAAGCAAGGGCAGGATGAACCTGGAGTTGATATAAGGCACCCTGAACTTTCCTGCCGGCCGGTCGGGCCTTCGCTGCAGAACCAGCACTCCGCCACATACAAGGATAAAGGCGAACAAGGTCCCGATGCTGGTCAATGCCAGCACAACCTCGAGGTTCAGGAACAGGGCCGGGATGCCTACCACCAGGCCCGTGAGCACCGTAGAAAAAGATGGTGTTCCAAACCGAGGGTGGATGCGGGAAAATATCTTGGGCAATAAGCCGTCGCGGCTCATGCTCATCCATATACGGGGCTGGCCCATCTGGAATACCAGCAGCACGCTGGCCGTAGCAATGATGGCGCTTACAGCAACAATGCCTGAAATAAACTTCATGCCTCTGGCGTCAAATACCATAGCCAGCGGATCACCTACATTCAGCCTGGTATAATGCACCATGCCGGTAAGCACCAGCGCAAGCAATATATACAATACGGTGCAGATGATCAGGGAATAGATCATGCCCCTGGGAAGATCACGCTGGGGATCCTTGCACTCTTCTGCCGTGGTGCTGATGGCATCAAACCCTATATAAGCAAAGAATACGGCAGAAACGCCTTTCAGTATCCCTCCAAGACCCGTTGGCGTAAAAGGCGACCAGTTATCGGGGTTGGCATAAAAAGCACCCAGCACGATCACAAAGAAAATAACGGATAGCTTCAGCAATACCATCAGGTTGCTGAGATTCCTTGATTCGCGGATGCCGATAAATACTACGTAGGTAATAAGTGCCACGATAAGCAGGGCAGGCAGGTCCATGATCAGGCGGAGACCAAAAAGCTGGGGCGCTTCGGTCCAGGCCAGGTAGGAGCTTCTTATGGCATCTTCCAGCTTATCAAGCCCAAGCCCGCCGGCTATCAGCTCCGAGGCTTTATCAAATCCCTGGTGGGCCGTTACATAGTCCATGGTCAGCCAGTCAGGTATATGCATGCCGGCCTTGCCCATGAGATTGGTAAAATAATCGCTCCAGGATATGGCCACGGCAATATTTCCGATCGCATATTCCATCAGCAGGTCCCAGCCGATGATCCAGGCGAGTATTTCTCCAAAAGCTACATAGGAATAAGTGTAGGCGCTTCCTGAAACCGGCACCGCCGAAGCAAACTCGGCATAGCAAAGCGCGGCAAAGCCGCAGGCAACAGCGGTAAAAATATAAAGGAAAACAACCCCGGGGCCACCATCGTAGGAAGCTTTACCTATGCTGCTGAAAATACCGGCGCCTATCACTGCGGCCACACCGAGGGCTGTAAGATCACGAACGCCCAGCACTTTTTTCAATCCTGTGCCATGCCCGTCACCAAGCCCGCTCTCTGCTTCTTTTAAAATAGCTGGGATCGATTTTTTCCGGAAAAGTGAATTTGCCATCAGCAGTTGGTTTTTGATCTGTCAATATATAGAAAATAATAATGTCGTTATCTATCAGGGCCTGGTTTTTATGCGGCCGGCTTTCAAAAGCTGCAGATTGGAACAATGATTGATGCCTTACAGTATGTCTGTTTCGCACCCCATAGCCCAGAAAAGGCATACAGCCGGTGTTCCACGTAGCCTGCCTGGCCATTGGTGGAAGAAATTCATCGACTGGTGCGGGCAACAGGAAGAGAACCGGATGGCCTGGCTGGCGATCAGCCTGTTCATTCATGGGTGCATCCTGTTCCCGGCTACCGTAGTGGTAAATGCCATGGCCGGCAATTCTATTTTTTTCCTGATCGCCGCGATCATATCACTGATGATAATGCTGGTGGCCCACCTGTCGCAGCTACCGGAAAGGATCACCATCCCGTTGTTTTTCCTGAGCGCGCTTATAGACCTGGTCATTATTACTATCTGCCTTGCTGAAGGGCTTCATAGCTCATATATGTTCCAGCCTAATTAATAATCGCGCTGCACCAGGAACTGCGCCAGCTTACGCAGCGGCTCCTTGCGTACCGATACTACGGCTATATCCTCGAGGCTGGAGAATGCCTCGTCCAGGAACTTGTTTTTCAGCTCCAATGCCCACTCATCAACCCCGCATGCCCGGAACAGCAGCAGGGTGCGCTCTATCTTATCGGGAGCATTGCCTGACAGCAAAGCTTCCATCTCCCGGCGTTGAGCTTCCGTACAGGTTTCCAGGGCATGGATCAGCAGGAATGTTTTTTTATTGGCCAGGATATCGCCACCTACCTGCTTCCCGAACCGCGAAGGATCACCAAAGGCATCGAGATAATCATCCTGCACCTGGAAGGCCAGTCCCAGCTTAAGACCGAATGAATAGATCAGGTCCTGGTTACGCTGACCGGCGCCACCGAGAATAGCTCCCATTTTCAGGCTGGCGGCAAGCAGCACTGATGTTTTCAGCTCGATCATCTTCAGGTAAGCATCCAGGGTTACAGCATCCTGCTGCTCAAAGTCCATATCCATCTGTTGCCCTTCGCATACCTCGCGTGCCATGGTAGAAAAAAGAGACAGGATAGGCGGCAGGTGTGAAATGCTGATCCTGCTCAGGTAATCATAGGCAGTCACCAGCATCACATCACCAGCCAGGATAGCTGTATTCTCGCCGTACTTTGTATGCACGGTCGGCATACCCCGTCGCAATGGCGCCTTGTCCATGATATCGTCATGTATGAGGGTAAAATTGTGGAACAGCTCTACTGCGGCAGCTACCGGCCAGGCATCAGGATGCAGGGCATCAAAAAGCTCGTTTCCCAGCAAGGTCAACACAGGGCGCACCCTTTTGCCGCCAAGCTGCAGGAAATATTTATTGGGTGCATACAGGCTGGGCGGACTGGCCGGGAAATGTTCCCGGCTGAAATATTCCGTGAACCGGCCCGAAAGCTGCTCGAAAGATTGCATGTTGATATGGCTGGTTTTGTTCAGGCGAGGAAAAAATAGTTCCCGGCCCGTATGATCTGGGATTATTTTTTCCTGCTTTTTTTCGATTTCGATCTTGATTTTTCATTTTTCCGCCGCGTGCTTTCCTCCTTTTCTTCCTCCTCGCTGATCACCCATTCATAATCAAGCTGGCGCTTAAGAAGATTGGCTGCAGCTACCTTTATTCTTACCTTATCTCCCATCCTGAACTTGCGGCCGCTGCGCATGCCCACCAGGGCATAGTCGCTTTCCACAAGCCGGAACTCGTCATATTCCAGGAGGCTGCTCACGCTGACCAGCCCTTCGCATTTATGCTCTACGGTTTCAACCCAGAAACCGAAGCTGGCTACGCCGCTTATTACCCCGTCAAAATCCTCACCCAGGTAGTTGCGCATGAACTGCACCTGCTTGTATTTATTGGCAGCCCGCTCGGCCTCCATAGCAGCCCGCTCGCGCTCGCTGCAATGCTTGCACTTATCTTCAAGCTTTTTATCGACCGTGAACTTCTTGTTCAGCACATCCTGCAATATGCGATGCACCATAATATCAGGGTAGCGACGTATCGGAGAGGTAAAATGACAATAATGCTCAAAGCCAAGACCATAATGGCCCACGTTCTCAGGCGTGTACTTTGCCTTGGCCATGGTGCGGATACCCAGCTGCTCCAGCACATGCTGCTCGGGCCGGCCATGCACATCCTTCAAAAGCTTGTTGAACGAGGCTGCAATGGCTTCAGGTGATGAATTGTCGAACTTATGACCGAACTTGTTGGCAAAAGCGATAAACGGCAGCAGTTTCTCTTCATCAGGAGTATCATGGATGCGATAGGGAAAAGGCAGCGGCTTGTTCTTCACTTTTATGGCTGATACATTTTCCGCCACGTACCGGTTGGCCAGCAGCATGAACTCTTCTATAAGCTGGTGGGCTTCCTTGCTCTCCTTGATTTGTATACCAATAGGATCTCCCTTTTCATCCAGCTTGAAGCGTACTTCCTGCGAAGAGAAATTGATAGCGCCTTTGCTGAAACGCTTCTTGCGCATTTTCTGGGCCAGGTCGTTCAGCAGCAGGATCACTTCTGCATTATCCCCGGCTTTCGTTTCAATGATATCCTGCACTTCCTCATAGGTGTACCGACGGTCGGAATGCATAATGGTACGCCCCAGCCAGTACTGCTTTACCTCGGCCCTGGCATTCAGCTGGAAGATAGCAGAAAAGGTAAGCTTATCCTCCTTGGGCCGCAGGGAGCATAGCACGTTCGATATATGCTCGGGCAGCATAGGGTTTACCCGGTCCGGCAAATACACGGAGGTTGATTTCTGGTAAGCGAACTTGTCGAGGGCAGTATCAGGCTCTACGTAATGGCTTACGTCCGCAATATGCACGCCTATCTCATAGGTGCCGTTCTTCAATTTCCTGAATGAAAGGGCATCGTCAAAATCTTTGGCATCTACCGGGTCGATGGTAAAAGTGAGGATGTCCCGAACATCCTTTCTTTTTTTGATCTCCTGTGCGCTGATCTGGTCGGGTATGCGGGCGGCAACTTCAAGGGCATCTTCAGGAAAATCGAGCGGGAACCCGTTCTCCAGCAATATCTCTTTCATGGCCGCATCATTGCTGTCCTCCGCATCCAGTATGCTTACGACCTCTCCCACCGGCCGCTTATCCCCTTTTTCCCATTTTAGCAGCCGGGCCACTACCCTGTCGTGGTTCCTGGCCTTGTTGAGGTTAGACAGCGGGATAAAAAAATCCGGCATCGGCTTATCAGATTCGGCAACAAAGAACCCGAAAGTATCATTGAGCTGCAGCTGGCCGATAAATTCCGTACGCCTGCGTTCCAGCACTTCTATCACTTCCCCTTGCATCCTGCGGCCCCCACCGGGCTTTACCCTGACCAGCACCGTGTCTCCATGCATGGCCGTATTAAGATCGTTGGGACGTATCAATATATCGATATCCATCGACGGTACGATCACAAATCCCATTCCCGACCGGGTGATATCCAAGGTGCCTTTAAATGTTTTGCCGTTATTGTTCTGCAGCCGGTGCTTTTTGCCGCTGCTGTTCTTTCTTCCCATAGTTTCAGATTTTTCCGGGTTTAGGGAACCCGTTTATAAAGTTAATGACAAGCCCGTCGAATTGCGCCTGCTCATCAAATAAAAACCGGTGACGTACCGGTATTACATACAGGGGCCAGTCGGCGATCTCCGCGTTGAACTTCACCAGCCTTACCGCATCTTTTTCGGTGGTCAGAATGATCTTGTCCGCCGCATCTATATTATCGAATTTTTTACTGATATCTCGCAGGTCGTCGATCGTGAAAATATGATGGTCCGAGTATTCCTGCATCTGGTAAGCGCCGCATTGCTGCTCCAGGAAGGCTTTTAAGGGACGGGGATTGGCAATGCCTGTTACCAGCAGCACTTCGGTGCTGGCCGACAGCTCGTGGCTTCCATTCCCCAGGATATGATAGAGCCGGCCGTATTCAATGGCGGTGAAAAAGATATGCTGGTGATCAGAAGGGTTTATTTCTGCCCTGAGCCTGTTTTTCTCTTCCGTGGTAATAGAAGCCGGGCATTTGGTGACCACGATAATATCGGCCCGCTTATACGCTGATTTCAGGTCGCGGAGATCGCCGGTAGGCAGGTAAAAATCACGGGTAAATAAATTATTGTATTCAGTCAGCAATATATTCAATCCTGCGCTTACGGCCCGGTGCTGGAAAGCATCATCAAGGATGATCGCTTCCGTGCCGGGGCGGTCGTGCAACAGCTGTGGTATGGCATCCAGGCGCTCTTCGCCTACAGCTACCGGCACGTCCGGGAACTTAAGATGGAACTGCATAGGCTCATCCCCGATCTCCAGCGCCGTGCTCTTTTCACCGGCCAAAGCATAGCCCCTTGTCTTGCGCTTGTAGCCGCGGCTGAGGGTGGCTACTCTGAACCTGTCTTTCAGCAGGCCAACTATATATTCCACCATGGGCGATTTACCGGTGCCGCCTACCGACAGGTTGCCGATGCAGATCAGCGGGAGACCAAAGGAAGCGGAACGCAGGATCTTTTTGTCGTATAGCCAGCTACGGATGCTGATACCCAGCCAGTACAGCAAGGCGAACGGCAACAGCAATATGCGGAACGACCTGAGAAAAAAATCAGAAAACATAAACGTCTTGCGGCGTGATACAAAGGTCTAAAGGTACATCAAATTCGTCGGCATCTGTGATCCGGTCAAGAGGCTCAAAATAGCTGAACCCTACCAGCAGGCAGCCGGGAGAGCACTCATGGAGATACCTGTCGTAAAAGCCCTTGCCATATCCTACCCGGTATCCTTTTTTATCAAAGGCAAGCAGGGGCACAAATACCATGTCAAGCTCTCCGGGCAATACTATTTCATTGCTGACCGGCTCTGGTATATGCCATGCATTTTCCATAAAAGGAGTATCGGCCTGCGTAAGCATGGCCTGCATAATGCCTGCGCTCAGAACCGACACAGGATAGCAGACCCTGAGCTCAGGGTTATGAAAACGAAGATAATCAACAGCCAGCTCCGTATCAGGCTCTTTGTTGGCCTCTATAGGAGCATAGGTCAGCAAGGTATGGATAAAGGGCACACCGGCCGACTGAAAGGAGATCAGCAACAGGTCGTCCAGCTTCATCCTTTCCTGGTCGGATAAATGATGTCTTTTTTCCCTGTACAGGCTACGTGCTTCCTTCTTAAGCATAAAAGATTATTCAGTTGATGACCCGGCTTCTTTTTCTTTTACAAAAATGGAGAAAATGGTAGTACCATAGTTCTTTTCCATTTTATAAAGGGGAAATTTTTTATAATCATTGCGCGGCGTATGCTCCAGTACAAACCATCCTCCAGGACGCAGCATTTCTTTTTCGGCTACCAGCTTTGGCAGCTCATCAATAGCGGCAAGCGCATAAGGCGGGCCTGCAAAGATAAAATCATAGGAAGAAGTGCATTGCGCGATGAATTTGAACACGTCCATCTTCACCATCTTCAGGTTCTCGATATGGAGGGCGGCGGCCGTTCTTTTTATGAACTCAAACATGGCCGGGTCTTTTTCCACGATCGTAAGCTCCCTGGCGCCCCGCGATGCCAGCTCATAGCTGATGCTGCCGGTGCCGCCAAAAAGGTCGAGCGTGACCAGGTTCTCTATATCGAGCTTATGCTGCACCACATTGAACAAGCCCTCCTTGGCAATGTCGGTAGTGGGCCTGGTATACGGCATTTTAGCCGGGGGGCTGATCTTTCGCCCGCCATGCTCTCCTCCTATGATGCGCATAAGCTCAGGTCATTGAATAACGTAAAGAAATGGGGCGGATAGCTTTCACCATTTTCAGCAGCCGCCTGCCAGCCAGGCTCCCGGAACTGTATCTGCAGAAAATACTGGTAAAGCTCCCGGTACAGGGCCGACTCCTTATCTATAAGCCCTGATAAGCTCAGGTGTACGGTTTCCTGCGAAAAAGAAAACTCCCGGCAAGCTTTTACCAGCGGGTATAATACATCGGCAGGCGTGGCATAGGTAAAGGTTTGGGCCAGCAATAAGCTGCCTGCCCTGGATGCTACCAGTGAAAATTCGTCTGTCCGAAAATCGACCGTCAGCATCTCTTCAGCATCGGAAGCTACTACTCTGTGAAGGCTTATATCATAAGCATGCCTTATTCCGGCACCTGGAAAAGATTGTGCCACCCAGTTTGCAACTGCTTTCGGCACTGCATAAATATTGTTGATCGACCGGTCATGCAGGGTGCTGGTTAGCACTATATCATTTTCATGAAGGCCATAAATAACCCGCAACAGCCCTCTTGCCTTTTTTTCATCATAAAGGCTGAAAGGCACCAGCAAGCTCGCAGGGTGCTCGTACGACACCTGCATCTTTTCATACCTGTGCTTCAGCTCGGGATATAAGCCATATATAGCATCAAGCTTTTCTCCATCCATCTCGTCAGCCGTGTACCAGACCAGCCTTTGCAGCTCACCGGAATGAAGAGCGCTGACAGAAAATCCTGCATGCTTTTCACCGATCCGCACTGCCAGCACCTGCGGCTCCTCGACAGCCGGCAGCCGGGAAGAAGAAATATTAAAAATCTGTTTCACGTTGTCTGTTTAATACGTGCAATGTTAGGCAAAAATAAGCACTCCGGTCTACCCGGAAGATTGCGGGCGGGCAATAAGCTTTCTTGCTGGCTGGTATATGTAGGTTGGCAGAAATGAGCTTTCAGAAAGATATGTCGGCAAGCGTAAGCGCCGGCTATTTTTTCCAGGTGTATTTTACTGCTGCAGAGCCCTCAAAGCGGTCGATAGGCGGGTTGAGCTTTTCTACTGATACAGCTACTTCCAGGACCTGCGGGTATTGCCTTGTCACTGTAACCGCGATCTGCTGCACCAGAGTTTCCAGCAGGCCTACCGGTTGCTGCATGGTATCATGTATGATGGTGAACAAGGCTGCATAATCGATGGTATTATCCAGGGTGGTCATTATTTCCGTACCTGCCGCATAGCTTACATCCATATTGACCACGAAGTCGTTCCCTTTCTGCCGCTCTTCAGGGTAAAGACCATGATACGCACGGAAACGGACATTGTGCAATGAGATGGTGAACAGGTTCGACATAAGCAAAAGGTTTAGATCGGTATGCTGCAATACACATACAGCAGCAGGGCGCTGGTCATTGTCAATGCAGGCCTTTGGCGCTAAGGTAACGCTCTGCATCCAGCGCGGCCATGCAGCCGCTGCCGGCTGCCGTTACTGCCTGGCGATATATCTTATCCTGCACATCCCCGGCAGCAAAAACACCTTCGATATTCGTCCGGGAAGTGCCTGGAACAGTTTTCAGGTACCCGGCTTCATCCATGTCAAGCCAGCCTTTGAATATCTCGGAATTTGGCTGGTGACCGATGGCCACAAAAAATCCATTGACGGGGATTTCCCTTATCTCGTTGGTCTGGTTGTTCCGGATGCGCACGCCGGTAACGGTCTTGTCGCCCAGTATCTCATCGGTTTCGGTATTCCAGTACACCTTTATATTCGGTGTTTGCAATACGCGGTCCTGCATTATTTTGCTGGCCCGCATGGCATCCTTGCGCACGAACATGTGCACGGTGGTGCATAGCTTGGAAAGATATATTGCTTCTTCGGCAGCAGTATCGCCGGCGCCTACTATGGCTACTTCCTTATTGCGGAAGAAAAAGCCGTCACAGACCGCACAGGCGCTTACTCCAAAGCCATTGAGACGCTCCTCGCTGGGCAGTCCCAGCCATTTGGCCGAAGCGCCGGTAGCAATGATCACTGCATTTGCTTCGATCCACTTTTCATCGTCGATCTGCACTTTATAAGGTTGCCCGGAAAAATCGACCCTGGTAGCCAGCCCAAAACGGATATCAGCGCCCATACGGGCTGCCTGCTTTTCAAAATCCACCATCATCTGCGGTCCCTGCACACCGTTGGCATAGCCGGGATAGTTCTCCACTTCGGTGGTTATGGTCAGCTGACCGCCCGGCTGTATGCCCTGGTACAGCACCGGCTTAAGGTTGGCCCTGGATGCATATATCGCTGCTGTGTACCCGGCAGGTCCGCTGCCGATGATCAGTACCTGTACTTTCTCACTAACGGTGATCGATTCCATTCTGTATAAGCAATTTTAATCGCCAAAAATAAGCGTAATTAAGGTTGCAGAAAACCTGGTGCTGCATTTTCTGAATAGCCTGTGCAAAACCCGGCCGCTATTATATAAAACAATGCCTTGCCCATAAAGTTGTTCCTGCCAGTGCCCGGCAAAAAAAGCAGCCATTCCCCGGTGAAAATGGCTGCTTCCTGCTGATCTTATGACCGGTCTATCCCAGCCGCTGATCAATGATCTTCTTATCGATCTCGGCCTCTTCCCGCTGCTGCTCCTGCAGTTGGCTGAGCTTTTTGCCATATGCCAGCCTGGTGATCAGCGCGAATAATACAGGTACCACAAAGATGGCCAGCGTGGTAGCGGCCAGCATTCCTCCAAACACCGTCCAGCCGATGGTCTTACGGCTTTCAGCGGCAGCGCCGGTGGCCAGCATCAGCGGCACCACGCCCAGGATAAAGGCCAGCGAGGTCATTACGATCGGGCGCAATCTCAGGCGTACCGCCTGCAGGGTAGCATGCACTATATCTATGCCCCTGTCTACCCTTTCTTTTGCAAACTCCACGATCAGGATGGCATTCTTGGCTGCCAACCCGATGAGGGTGATCAGGCCGATCTGGGCATAGATGTTATTGCTCAGGTTAGGCAACAAGGTAAGCGTAAGTATAGATCCAAAGGCCCCGATAGGCACGGCGAATAATACCGAGAATGGGACCGACCAGCTCTCGTACAAAGCTGCCAGGAACAGGAATACAAAAACGATAGAGATAGCGAAGATGGTCGTTTGCTGGTTGCCGGCAGCGATCTCTTCCCGGCTCATGCCCGAAAACTCGTACCCATACCCGGCAGGAAGCGTCTGCGCCACTTCTTTCAATGCCTCGATGGCCTGGCCGCTGCTGTAGCCAGGCTTGGGCGAGCCATTGATCTCGATAGCCCGGTACACATTATAATGCGAGATCACCGACGGGGCTTCCACTACCTTATGCGTGATAAGAGAGCCCAGCGGCACCATATTTCCCTGGCTGTTGCGCACATAATATTTTTCAATATTGGCAAACGAGCCACGATAAGCGCTGTCGGCCTGCGACATTACGCGAAAGTTGCGTCCATACAGGTTAAAGTCATTCACATAGCTGCTGCCGAGATAATTGGACAGCGTGCTGTACACGTCGGAGACCAGCACCCCCAGCTTCTTGGCCTGCTCTTTATCTACATCTACCTGGTAGCTGGGCGTACGGGCATTGAAGAAGGTATAGGCCATGCTTATTTCCGGCCGCTGGTTCAGCTTGGCCAGGAAGTCCCTGGCCACCTGCTCAAACTGCTGCACATTGTCGGTGCTTCCCTTTTGCTGCAGCTCAAAGGTAAACCCCGCGGTAGCTCCCAGGCCGGGAATGGCAGGAGGCGCGATCGGCATAATACGCGCTTCCTTGATATCGGCCGTAGAAGCCCGTATCTTGGCGATCACTGCCTGTACATGGTGCTCCTTGCCTTTACGGTCGCTCCAGGGCTTCAGGTTCACGAACATGGTGCCTACGTTAGACTTATTGGAGAAGCTGATGATATTCAAGCCTGCCAGTCCACCCACCACTTTCAGCTCTTCCAGCTTCTGCACCCGGCCCATGATCTCTTTCAGCATGGCGATGCTGCGGGTGGTAGAGGTTGCTTCCGGCATCTCGTAGGTAATGTACATACGTCCCTCATCCTCGATAGGGATAAAGCCGGTAGGCTTGTTCTTGAACAGGAAAAAAAGCCCTACGAACAGCACCACCATCATCACCAGCACATAAGGAGTACGCCTGATCCAGCTTCCCACTCCTTTGGTATACCCGCTGGTCAGCTTGTCAAACCAGCGGTTAAAGCCGGCGAAGAACTTTTCCAGTATATTTTTTTTTGCATCCGGGCTTTTTGAAGGCTTGAGCATGATCGTGCAAAGGGCCGGCGTTAGCGACAAAGCCACAAACGCCGAGATCAGCACCGATACCGCGATAGTGATCGCAAACTGCTGGTACAGGCGGCCTACGATACCCGGTATAAAGCCTACCGGCACGAATACCGCTGCCAGGATCAGCGCAATGGCGATAACAGGGCCTGATATATCCTTCATGGCCTTGCGCGTGGCCTCCCTGGGCGACATCTTCTCATGGTCGATATTATGCTGCACGGCTTCTACCACTACAATAGCGTCGTCCACCACGATCCCGATAGCCAGCACAAAGGCAAACAAGGTGAGGGTATTGATGGTAAAGCCCAGCGGGCTAAAAAAGATAAAGGTCCCGATCAGCGATACGGGAATGGCCAGTATCGGGATCAGCGTGGCACGCCAGCTCTGCAGGAACAGGAACACCACCAGCACTACCAGTATCAGCGCTTCTACCAGGGTATGCACCACTTCGTTGATCGACACATCCACTACCGTAGCAGTTTCCAGGGGCACCAGGTAATCCACATCCCTGGGAAAGGTCTTGCGCATTTCGGCAAGCGCATTGTTGATGCCCCTGTAGGTAGCCAGGGCATTGGCGCCTGGCGCCTGGTAGATCAATACAAAAGCTGCCGGCTTCCCGTTCACAAAAGCGTTGGCGGTATAATCAAACTTACCCAGCTCAACCCTTGCAATATCTTTCAGGTACACCACGCTCGCATCGGCCGGGCGGGTACGCACAATGATGTTCTCAAACTGCTCGCGGGTATTGATACGGCTATTGGTCAGCACGCTGTATTCAAATGTCTGCACATTGGGCTGCGGATTACCGCCTACGGTACCGCCGGCTACCTGCAGGTTCTGCTCCTGCAGGGCCGCATTCACCTCGGCCGGCGTAATGGCCATGGCAGCCATCTTTTCGGGATTTAGCCAGATACGCATGCTGAAATCGTCGGCCCGCGAAACGATATCGCCAACACCTTTTACCCGCAGCAGGGCATCTTTTATATACAGGTTCACGTAGTTACCGATAAAGGTGGCATCATGCGTGCCGTTGGGCGAATAAAACGCCAGGGCCATCATGATGCTCGGGTTCCTTTTACGTACCGTAAGCCCCAGCCGCTTAACCGCATCGGGCAGCGTTGGCTCGGCCACGCTTACCCGGTTCTGCACATCAAGCGTAGCGATATTGATATTCGTACCTACCTCGAAGTTTACCGTAATGCTGCTTTGCCCGCTGCTGGTGCTGTTGCTGCTCATGTAGGTCATGCCGGGCGTTCCGTTTACCTGGGTCTCGATGGCCGTGGTAGTGGTTTGCTCCACCGTCTGCGCATCGGCACCGGTAAAGTTGCCCGAGATAGATACCGTGGGCGGCGATATATCAGGATATTGGGCTATAGGGAGATTGATCAGGGAAATGATCCCTACCAGCACCAGCACGATGGAAATAACAATGGCGGTAACCGGTCTTTTTATAAAAACGTCTGCTATCATTTTTTCAGATGTGGGTATTAAAATCAGTGAATGCGGACCTGCTTACGAGGCAGGTCATAGCTGGCCCGCTCTGCTTATTTTTTAGCGGCGCCAGGCTGCTGCGGTGGCGCAGTTGTGATCACAGCTCCTTCACGCAGGTTCTGCACGCCCTGCACTACTATTTTCTCTCCTTCTTTCAAGCCTTCTTTCACGATCACATTTGTGCCCATCTGCTTGCCCAGCACCAGCTTGCGCTGCGATACCTTGCTGCTATCGCCCACCACATAGGCAAAGAATTCACCCAGCTGCTCCGTTACGGCCTTATATGGAATAACGACAGACCTTTCGTTCGAGCTGTTCAGCACGCGCACCGTGGTGCTCATGCCAGCCTTCAGCATGTTCTTATCATTGGGAAAGCTGAGCCGCATCCTGATAGTGCCGGTTTGCGGGTCAACGGCCCGGTCAATAGCGGTCACAGTGCCGTAAAAAGGATAGATATCAGCGCCGAAAGCCAGGGAAAAAGTAGAGTCTCCCTTGGCTTTTGTGCTTTCCTGCAGCTGTGAAAACCGGTAGATCTCTTTCTGGTCCACAGCAAAATCTACCGCGATAGGATTATCTGCAGAGATCGTATTCAGCACGGTCTGGCCCGCCACTACCGAGGTCCCGGTGCGTACCTGCGATATACCGATAGTACCGCTGAAGGGGGCATAGATGGTAGCGAAGCTGACATTGGCCCTTACTGCATTGGCGGCGGCACGCGCAGCTTCCACCTGCTTTTTCGCAGCTTCCAGGGCGGCATCTGCATAGTCTACCTGCTGTTTGGCAATCGCATCTTTTTTATCGAGCTCATGGTAGCGATCGGCATCTTTCTGCGCTTTCAGCAGGTTGGTCTCCTGCACCTGCACGTTGGCAAGGGCCTGCTGGTAATTAGCCGAATACAGCTGCTGATCAATAGAATATAGCTTCTGGCCTTTCGTCACCTTCTGGCCATCCTTAAAATATATGCCGGTAATATAGCCTGTTACCTGCGGCCGCAGCTCTGTTTGATTGAGCGCCACTACGGTACCTGGATATTCATCATAGTACCGGGCATCGATGCTGGCCACTTCTTCTACCGTTACCGGGATCGCAGGAGGCGGGCCCTGCTGTTGTTGCTGTTGCTTGCCGCCACAGGCAGCCAGCAGTAAGGTAAAAACGGGCAGATAATAAAATTTCCTTTTCATATATAATAGTTCCGGGTAAAAATTTGAAGTTTATGCTGTTACGGCAGCAGCCATACCGATTCCTGCTGCCTGTTCTGCTCAGTATCTCAGCTCGCCGGCAGCGCGCTGCACATCTATCTTGCTGCTCAATACCTGGTAAAGCGCATTGAAATAATTGATCTGGGCAGTACGCAGGTCGGTTTCCGCGGTGATCACTTCCAGGTAGGTCTTTATGCCTGAGCGATACTGCAACGAGATCACATCGTACACCTCCTGGGCCAGGCTTACATTCTCCTTAATGGCAAGGAAGTTTGCCAGGCTGGCCTTATAGCTGGCCAGGGCGGAACTGTATTCGGCATTCACCGTATTCTTCAGGTTTACGATGGCGAGGTCGGTCCTTTTTAGCTGCCAGTTTGCCTGCTCCAGGTTATATTTTCTTTTCCCGCCCTGGAAAATAGGGAAAGCCAGGGTCAGGCCAGCGTAGGAATTAGGAAATGTCTGGTTATAAAGCTTGTTGAAATCATTATCCAGGTAATTAAGTATATAGGCGCCATTGGCTGATAAGGAAGGCAGGTAGCTCCACTTGTTATACTGCACATTTGCCTCCTGCAATTTACGCTGGGTCTGCAGCAGCTGGTATTCTATCCTCCTGGAGTAATCAAGCCCCTGCAGCGTATCAACCGGTATTTCCCTTTCAAGGGCCGCGCTGTCGTACACGATATCGAGGCTGGCCGACTCCGGATAATTAATAAGCGCCTTCAGGTATTCAACTTTGGCTTTCAGCGCTTCCTCATTGCTTTTTCGGGAGGCCAGGGAATTATTGAGGGCAATGGTGGCCCGTTTGTAATCGGTCTTGTCGGCAATGCCTGCATCATACTGGGCACGGGCATCATTGAGGCTTTTCTGCAGTCGCACGATATTTTCCGTAGCCACCCTTATCTGCTGCTGGGTGGCCAGCACATCATAAAAAGCTTTTGACACGCTGACAGCTATATCGATCTTGGTACCGGCCGTTTGCTGGGCCGCCTGCCGGCGCACTTCGCCCTGGGTGCGGTTGGCCAGCAGCACATCCCTGTTGAAGATAGCCTGTGAAGCGGTGAACTGCAGGGCTGAAGTATTAGCTACGCCCAGCCTGACCGGGTTGCCCCCGATAATGGAGGTCTGCACCTGGAAATTATGCTGGTAGAGATAATTAAAGTTGACCTGGGGATACCAGTCAGCCAACCGGGAACGGATCTGCAGGTCAGTGATCTCCTGGTCGATGAGAGCCTGCTGTATAAGCGGCTGGTTCTTTAGCGCGTATTGTATGACCCGGGGAAGCGTGGCTTCCTGCAGCAGGCTATCGGCCGGGCGCTGGCTGATACCGGGCAGGGGAAGCAAAAAAACAAGCAGGGCCGGCAACAAAAGCAGTGGATGCCTGGTCAGCTTTACAATATTCCTAAGCATAACAAAAACAATGTCAGTGATATATGAGCAAGGAACCGTATGAAGTGATAAGCTATATAACAGCAGTATCACGGGATTGTTTTACCTTGAAATAAAACGCGTTGCAAATATAGGCGGAAAATAGACAACTTAGTTTACCATTTTCCGGGCGAGATGTTTTTTTGATAAGCGGCACGCCGGCAGCCTATCGACGCTGGTTGTTATCAGCAGTTTTGGTTTACCAGGCATAGGCCTAAAAAAGAAGCAGCCCTGGTGATAATAACCAGGACTGCTTTTAATAAACCCACCAAAATTTCTTTTCCTTTCCAGGAAAAGAGCTGCTATATAAAGCCGGTTAGGCCCCGGCTGTAGTATCATCATCCAAGATATGCTTTCAGCGCGCTGCTGTAGCGGGCTTTCTGCAGACGCTTGATCGCCCTTTCCTTGATCTGGCGGATACGCTCTTTGGTAAGATCGTACTTCTGGCCGATCTGCTCGATGGTAACGCCCTGCTCGCCGTCCAGCCCGAAATAAGCGTTCACTATCTCGGCTTCACGTGGAGAGAGCGATTTCAATACCCGGCGTATCTCGTTGCGAAGGGAATCCTTCATCACGTCATCGTCGGTATCGTCGCCGCCTTCCAGCAGGTCGCCCATGGCCACATCTTCTGCTTCGTGCACGGGAGCGTCCAGCGAAGTATGACGGGTATTGCTCTGGAAGATATTATTGATCTCGGTCTCGCTCATTTCCAGCAGCTCGGCCAGCTCTTCGGTAGAAGGCTCGCGCTCGTGCTCCTGCTCAAAGGCCATATAGGCTTTGTTGGCCTTGTTGTAGGTGCCGATCTTGTTCTGGGGAAGGCGTACCAGGCGCCCCTGCTCGGCAAGAGCCTGCAGGATAGACTGGCGGATCCACCATACGGCATAAGAAATGAACTTGAAACCCTTGGTCTCATCGAAACGCTGGGCAGCCTTGATCAGGCCAAGGTTACCTTCATTGATCAGGTCGCTAAGAGAAAGGCCCTGATGCTGGTATTGCTTGGCCACAGATACCACGAAACGAAGGTTGGCCTGGACCAGCTTGTCCAGCGCCCGCTGATCGCCCATCTTGATGCGCTGTGCCAGCGTGGTCTCTTCTTCCGGGGTGATCATTGAAATTTTCGAGATCTCCTGCAGGTATTTTTCCACCGCCTGAGAATCCCTGTTGGTGATCTGGGTTGCAATTTTAAGCTGCCTCATAATAAAGTAAATGTGTCTGTTTAGTTAACTAACGAATAATTGACAGTCTTTGTTTGCAGCATACGCCAAATTGATGTTAAGCTCTAAAAAACCGTCCTCAACCGTCTGCAAAAATACATTGCAAACGCGGAATCTCATAGAGGCTGTTAATAAATTACTGAAAAACAGTTCGGTACAATTATTGTTGAACCGCACCCCCAAATCCGCTATAAAACAGACTGGAAAAGCATCCGGATTGTTGCATGGAGGTTTTCTACGGGCCCGTTTTTTCCAGGCCAGGCTGTGGATTTCCTGTTTGCTTATGGTTCCTGCCCAGGTATATCCATAAAATAAGCCCCGAAAGGAACAGCAACAGGGCGATCAGCTCCGCCTGGGTGGGCCGGAAAATAATATCAAGCTGGGTATTCACCCTGATCTTTTCCACAAAAAACCTCTCTATACCGTTCAGCATCAGGTAAAGCGCGAATAAACGCCCCGGGATTTTCAGCTTTTTTCTTACTGACCAGAGCAGGCCGAACAGGATAAGGCAAATGATCGTCTCATATAAAGGGGTGGGAAACACAGGCACCGGAAGATGATGGCAATACTTACCCACGCAATCGCTGAGGGGAATGCCTGTTACATTCACATTATGGGGGTAATCGTAGGCCACGATCCAGTCAGGCAGGAAGCTCAGCCAAGAAGGCTTGGTAAAGAAAGCATGCTCCGTACCATGCGTGCTGCTGCTGAAAAAAGAAGCATGCGCCTGCAGGGCCTGGTTAAAGGTCTCCGCGTTGCCGGGAGCCACTCCCCCTGCGGGCAGCGACTGGTAAGCGGCATTAAAGATGCCCCAATCCCCGTCGCCGGATACCTGGCAGCCTATCCGCCCCACGGCATAGGCCAGCATCAGGCCCGGCGCCGCCGAATCGTTCAGGTGCCAGAAACCGATCTTATGCTTACGGGCATACCACCAGATGGCAATGGCCGCGCAGATAAGCCCGCCGTAAAAGGTAAGCCCGGATACACTTAAAATAGTAGAAGGGTCCTGGACAAAGGCGCTCCAGTTCTCGAACGTATCGAACAGCTTAGCGCCTATCAGGCCAAATACCAGGGCGATGATAGTGATCTCGCCTACCCGGTCCTGCGGCCAGATGCGGATGGTCCTTTTTTCCGGGGTTGCCAGCTTTTGCTTGTTCTTGTCATACCATTTCAGGAAAGCGAAGAGCAGCCCCAGGCCAATACCGGCGGGCCAGCTACCGATACCCGAAAAGATGAACTGCTGCGGGTCTTCGGTAACCGAATTCTCCATCAAAAAGAAGCCAAGCAGCTTGTAGCCAAACAAAAAGCCAAAGAAAAAATTGAGCAATATTTCACCGATGGTAGCCGGCTGGCCTACCATCACCTGTATCTCCGTGGGATGCAGCAGCCCCTGCCTGCTCTTGCGTTTCAGCTCTTTTGCCAGCACTACCGCGGCCAGTATAAAAGAGATAGCTACAAAAAAACCAAACGAATTGACGATCCGGAGAAACTTCCACTCTATTCCAAATAAATCCTTAAGCGCGTAGTACAGGTTGGGATACATGTATCAGGGATAATTAGTAACAACGAAAATACAGGAAAGCAATGAAGAATCCGCCGCTATCTTCCCGGGTCTGCCGGCAGGTATATGCCCGCGCCATCACAACCTGCATAAAGCAAAGCGCCGAACAACCTGGTCGTTACCGGCCTGGCTATTCAGCGCCTGTTCGCTTCTATCAGAAAATTAAAAGAGGATCAGTTGCAATACTGCTCAAATGCCCCCAGCAGGTTATGGGCGATCACCTGGGCCGGGCGGCCTTCGATCTGGTGACGCTCGATAAAATGGACCAGCTCACCGTTTTTAAACAGAGCGATGGCCGGGGATGAAGGAGGATAAGGCAGCAGGTGCTGGCGCAGCTTATTTACCGCTTCGACATCAAAGCCGGCAAAAGCAGTGGTCAGGAAATCAGGCTTATGCTCGGCATTGGCTACGGCCATCAGCACCGCCGGGCGGGCCGAGCCGGCAGAGCAGCCGCACACGGAGTTGATCATTACAAGAGTGGTCCCTTCCTTGGCCAGCTGAGCTTCTACCTCCTCGGAGGTGAGCAATTCTGAAAAACCGTTATCGGTCAGCTCTTCCTTCATTGGAAGCACTATTTCTTCTGGATACATGCTGTTTGATTTTATAAATGATGGAACGCAAAAGTAGAAAAAAAGTTCGGTGAAGCTGGTTATCATTCTATTGTACTATCAATTCCTTCAATCCAAAGGGCTAACACCATGACAGGCTGTCTGCAAAATAATTTAAAATAGCCATTATGGCGCAGCCGGGCTGATCATCCCGCCAGTTTTTCCCGTAAAAACCCTGCTTTTGGCATTGGTCCGCAGTTTGACCTGTTGCTCCCCGTTAACCGCTATGACCAAATAAAAATAACAAATACTATGACACACGTAAAGTTCAGCCGCAAACCATTTGAAGGTCCTTTTAACAATTTTGTAAACGACCTTTTTACCGAAATGCCCGTCTTATTTAAGAAAGACAACAATCAGCACCAGTGGAAAGGATCTGTACCGGTCAATATCCGAGAAGATGAAAAAAGCTACCTTATCGATGTAGTAGCCCCTGGCTTTGAAAAGACCGATTTCCGGATCAATCTCGAGCAGCAGGTACTGACGATCTCTGCCGAGAAAAAAGAGGAAAGCGCAGAAAGCAAGGAAAAGAAAATCCGGGATGAATACCAGTTCCGTTCTTTTAAAAGATCGTTCACTCTTGACGACAAGATCGCTTCAGATGCCATCGAAGCCAAATATGTTAATGGAGTGCTAACATTGAACCTGCCTAAAAAGGAAGAGGAAAAAACATCGTCAAAAGAAATAAGCATACAATAATTCAATCATAACGATTTTCTCATAAGCAGTTGGTTTTGGTTTACCCCCGTCGTTTCTACGTCGGGGTTTATTTTTTTAGGCCCTGTTTATATGCACAAAGAATTATTTTACAGGCAAATGAATTAAATTTGCGCCAATTCAATATAAAAACAACAGGCACATGAGGACCCGCAGGATCGTTTTTCTCACTATCCTAATAGTATCTTCTATGCAGGTTTTTTCGCAGGTCAATGATACATTGCCCTGGAAACCACCGGTAGCGGTACCCGATACTCCTTTACGAATTAAGAACCTGAACCCATTCATCACGCTGCATGTAGACTCTGTTCTTTCCTATAAGCTCCTTATCAATAAGGATGAAAGCAAATATTACTGGTTCCTGAAAAATTCCCCGCTGGGGCTCAAGATCAATAAGGACAACGGGGTACTCTCGTTCAAGCCCGACCGTTCCTATTTTCTTTCGGGAAAGCTCAAGTACGACGTAGAATATTCCGTCAAATTAGGCGTGCAGAGCCTGTCTGACCCCAATGACCGTGTAGATACCAGCTTTACCCTCATCTTTTACAATACGGAAGTGCTGCAGCCCAAGATCAAGTTCACTGTTTCCAATACGCTTTACGTAGACGAAGGGCAGACCGTATCATTCGATGTGCTGTGTGAAAGCGGCAATTTCCCGATCGAGAGCATCCTTTTTTCAAGCAGCGTGCCTATCTATAACTATAAGCTGGTGAAGCACTGCGACGAGCAGTTCAGCTGGGCAGTTCCCTATGATTTCGTCAATGAGGCCGAAGGCAAGCAAAGGACTGTGCTCCTTACCTTCATAGGCTCTACCCGCCTGCAGGTAAGGGATACCGGCACCGTCAAGATTGTGGTCAATGACGCCCTCAACTATCCCCGCGCTATCCAGGAGCACAGGGCCGTAGACAGCACGATCAGGGACTATGTGCTGCGCCTGCAGTTTGTATTTTTCCAGCTCGACCGTAAGGTAAAAAGGACGAAGGGCGCGCGTACCGGCTTTGATCTTACCGCTGCCAGCTCTGCGCTTACCGGCACGATCTTGAACACTTCTTCCAATAAGTCTTCGCAGAACACGGGAAAAGTGCTGCCCAGCGTGGGCGTGGCCCTGACGCCTATCAAGGAAGCCACTTCTCCCAACAAATCAGTGGAGCAGAACCAGGCCACCATCATACGCGCAGCCATCAAAAGGCTGATGTATATGCGGAACGACAATATGCTGATCGGCGAAAAGGATCCGGATATTGCCAAAAAGACCAATAAGCTCCGCGAAGAGCTGAAGCAGGTGCAGGTGCAGCTGGTGGATGTGCCTACGGAAATGGCTACCACCATGAGCGAAAAAGAGCTCAACAATTATTTTAACAGCCCGAAAGTGAACCGGAAATACAGGTTGAAAAGATAAGGCCCGCACGGCTGCTTTTGGAAAGAGAAGCCTGTCATCATCATATTAATAAGACTTAAGCTTTAAACACGTATATATGCTCCGGATCGGTATCATCGGCGTTGGTCATTTGGGAAAATTTCACCTGAACAACTGGAAAGAGATCCAGGGGGTTGAAGTGGTTGGCTTTTTTGATCCTTCCGACGATACGGCCAGGGCAGTTGCCGACAAATACCAGCTCCCCCGTTTCCTGGATGCCGACAGCCTGCTCGATGCCTGTGATGCCGTTGACGTGGTAGCGCCTACCAACCACCATTTCCAGTGGTGCGAAAAAGCCATAAAGAAAGGCAAGCACGTATTCGTTGAAAAGCCGCTTGCCCATACCATGGAGGAAGCGCGGCAGCTGGTAAAGCTGGTGAAAGAGTCCAACATAAAAATGCAGGTGGGCCATGTAGAGCGTTTCAACCCCGCATACCTTGCCCTTAAGGACGTATCGCTTAACCCGATGTTCATAGAAGTGCACCGGCTGGCGCAGTTCAATCCCCGCGGCACAGAGGTGAGCGTGATCCTCGACCTCATGATCCATGATATTGATATCATCCTAAGCATTGTAAAGAGCGACGTAAAGAATATCTCGGCCAGCGGTGTAGGCGTGCTGACCGAAACCCCCGATATCGCCAACGTGCGTATCGAGTTCGACAATGGCTGCGTTGCCAACCTCACCAGCAGCCGTATCTCCATGAAAAAAATGCGTAAGCTGCGGCTCTTCCAGAAAGATTCCTATATAGGGGTCGACTTTTTAAATAAGAAGACCGAGATCATCAAGCTTAAAGAAGCAGGCGATGCCAATGTATTTGCCTTCGATATAGAGACCACCACGGGAACCAAGACCATTGCCGTTGCCAACCCGCCGGTGCCGGAGGTAAATGCCATCAAGCGTGAGCTGGAGGAATTCAGGGATGCCATTCTCCACAATACCCGCACCGTTGTGTCTGAGATCGATGGCCTGATGGCAATGGATGTGGCTCACCAGATCCTGCAGAAGATCGGCAACAACGTGATCAGCCGTCAATGAGGGTACGTCATTATATATCTCCTGCCTGGTACGCGCTGGTAGATTATCTTACGGCAGCGATCGCCTGGCTATTGATATCGCTGGCCCGCCATTATCTCCTGCATGATGAAATGGGTCTGCCGCTCGATGCCATCGAATGGACCTATATCCTGCTGATAATACCTGCCGGCTGGCTGGCGCTTTACATGCTGGCCGGAACCTATCATTCCCTTTATAAAAAATCAAGGCTGGCCGAGCTTACCAGCACCCTGGTGTGCTCACTGCTGGGCAGCATGGTGCTGTTCTTCTTCTTTTTCCTCCAGGATACGCCTGGCGGCGATTCCTATTATTCCGTCATCTTCCTGCTGCAGGCTTCCGTTCATTTTATCATCAGCTTTTCAGGACGGCTGCTGCTGCTGAACGCGGTAAAAAAGCAAATGCTTTCCGGGGCCATCCGGTTCAATACCCTGATGATCGGGAGCCACGACAAAGCCGTTCATATCTACCGGCAAACAGAAAAAAATCTTTCAGACGGCGGCTATCAATACATGGGCTTTATTGCCACAGAGAATGAAACGGCTGCCGCAGGCCATCACAAGCGCGGCAATATCCATAAGCTGCTTCCCAGGCTTGGCTTGCTCAATGAGCTGGAGCAGGTGATCGATCAGCAGGATATCAAGCTGGTGGTGCTGGCCATCGAACGTTCAGACCATTCGCGTCTGGAAAGCATTATCGACCGGCTGAGCGAAAAGGATGTGGAGATAAAGATCCAGCCCGATACGCTGGATATACTTTCAGGCTCTGTGAAGACCAGCAACGTGCTTGGGGCCGCGCTCATCGATCTCAAGACCAACCTGATGCCCGAATGGCAGCAGAACATCAAGCGGCTGATAGATGTTACGGCTGCCGTAGCAGGGCTGCTGCTGCTCTCGCCCCTGATGCTGTATGCGGCCTTACGCGTCCGCCTTTCTTCCGAAGGGCCTGTGTTCTATTTGCAGGAAAGGATCGGCTTCAAGGGCAGGCCTTTTATGATGTTCAAGTTCCGCTCTATGATCAGCAACGCGGAGCCGAACGGTCCTATGCTTTCTTCAGACCGTGATCCGCGCATCACCAGGTGGGGGCGGGTAATGCGCAAATGGCGGATCGACGAGCTGCCCCAGCTCTGGAATATCCTTCTCGGGGAAATGAGCCTGGTAGGCCCAAGACCTGAGCGACGGTATTATATAGACCAGCTGATGCACGCATTTCCTTATTATAAATACCTGCTTAAAGTAAAGCCAGGGCTCACCAGCTGGGGCATGGTGCAGTTCGGCTATGCTGAAAATATAGAGCAGATGATCGAGCGGAGCAAGTTCGACCTGCTATATATTGAAAATATTTCCCTGGCGCTTGACTTCAAGATCATGCTGCATACGCTCCGGATCATTTTTAAAGGCAAAGGAAAATAACAAGGCCAACCTTGTTGGCCGGAGATATCACGGGTAATCCCTATTTTTGAGCGTGAACTACCTGCCATCCAGCCAGGCGCTGCAGGCAGCAGGTATTTCCAGGATCCTGACCGTATCAAATAACCATTCATCTTTGCCCATCCAAACCAACCAGGCTTGAAACAGGTACTTCTTATTCTATGGCTGCTGCTTACGGTACAACCTGTATTTGCGCAAACAACCTACTGGCAGCAGGAGGTCAACTATCATATCGACGTATCGTTGCAAGATAAAGATCATACCCTTGACGGCTTTGCCCGCATAGAATATATCAACCGCTCGCCCGATACGCTGCGCTTTATCTGGTTCCATCTCTGGCCCAACGCTTATAAAACCGACAGAACGGCTTTCAGCGACCAGCTGCTGGAAAACGGCAATACTTCTTTTTATTTCTCCGGCGCAGACCAGAAAGGCTATATCAACCGGCTTGGCTTCAAGGTGAACGGAACGGTTGCAGAAACAGAGGACCATCCGCAGCATATAGATATTGTAAAGCTGCTGCTGCCTTCTCCCCTGCCTCCTGGTGGCAGCATATCCATTACCACCCCTTTTCATGTAAAGCTGCCTTACAACTTTTCACGGGGAGGCCATGAGGGTGAAAGCTACCAGGTTACCCAATGGTACCCAAAACCTGCCGTGTACGATGCCCATGGATGGCACCCGATGCCTTATCTTGACCAGGGCGAGTTTTACAGTGAATTCGGAAGCTTTGATGTAAAGATCACGGTGCCGGAGAATTATGTGGTGGCAGCTACGGGCACCTTGCAGGAAGAAAAGGAAAAGGAGTGGCTGAAAGGACGGGAACAATACACCTGGGTGCCCGGACAGGTAAAGGAAAAAAATAAATATGGCCAGATCAGGACCGTGCATATTTTATACCCGGCTTCTGCCATTGCCACCAAAACACTCACTTTCAGGCAGGATAAAATACATGATTTTGCCTGGTTTGCTGATAAAAGGTTTATCGTAAAGCAGGATACCTGCCTGCTTCCTTCCGGCAAGATCATACAGGTAGGCGCTTATTATACGCCTGCTTACCGGAGCGCGTGGGACAGCGCGCTTACCTATGCCAAAGCGGCTGTTCGCTTTTATTCTACTGCCGTGGGCGAGTATCCTTATGCTGTGGTAAGCGTAGTGCAGGGCCCCGGTAGCTTTGGCGGCGGCATGGAATATCCGACTATCACGGTCCTCTCTCCTTATGCCAGGGGGGAATCACTCGATGGCCTTATTGCGCATGAAATAGGTCATAACTGGTTTTATGGAGCATTGGCCAGCAACGAACGTGAATATCCCTGGATGGACGAAGGCATCAACACTTATTATGAAAGACAGTATCTTGAAGCCAGGTATGGACGAAGATACAAGGGCGAGAACGAGCTGTATTACCGGCAGGTGATCAGCCGCAACGATCAGCCTATCGCCACGCCTTCCGAGCGCTTCAGCGATATCAATTACGGCCTGATCGCTTATAATAAAACGGCAGACTGGCTGCAATATCTTGCAGGCACCTTGCCGCCCGGCCAGCTTGATGCTGCCATCCGCCATTATTACCGGCAATGGCAGTTTCGCCATCCTTCACCCCATGACCTGCAGCAGGCATTACGTGCCGGTGGGGCAAACCTGGCCGACTCTGCCTTCACCCTCCTTTACCACAAAGGCCTGCTACCCGATCAGCATCCGCAAGGCACTTCGTTTGTGACCCCGTTCACGGCTAAAGCAATGGTTACTGCATCCGCAGGGAATAAAAAGAACCTGCTGCTTCTTACACCTGCTTTCGGTTTCAACAGCTACGATAAGCTCATGGTAGGTGCGGCCTTCACTAATTATATCCGCTCGTTCAGCAGGTTCCGCTTTTTCATAGCTCCTTTTTATGCTGTCGGCAGCAAAAAGCTTACCGGCATCGGCACTGCCAACTACTCTTTTTACCCTGCAACCGGTCTTTTCCGTCAGCTAAGGATCGGCCTTAACGGCGCAGCTTTCACGGCAGACCGCTATACTGCTCCTGACAGGAGCAAAGCTTTGCTTGGTTTTCGCAAGATAGTGCCGGAGCTTCGCCTGGTAGCAAGAGAGAAAAACCCGCGAAGCAGCTTTTACCGCTATATACAGTTCAGATCGTTCCTGATCAATGAAGAGGCATTACGCTTTTATCGTGATACCCTGGTACAGGGGCAGGACACGACCATCACCAATAAATTCAGCACGCTCAGCGCCAACAGGGTATTGAACCAGCTTAAGCTGGTGATCGAGAACAACAGGGCGCTCTATCCATATAAAGGAGAGCTGAATATAGAGCAGGGTAAGGATTTTGCCAGGCTTGCCTTTACCGGTCATTATTTCTTTAATTATGCCAGGGGCGGCGGCCTGCAGGCGCGCTTGTTTGCAGGCAAGTTCCTGTACCGCGGATCACGCACTTTCACCAAGCAGTTTGCCACTGACCGCTACCATCTTAATATGACGGGCGCCAATGGGTATGAAGATTACACCTACAGTGATTATTTTGTCGGCCGCAACAAGTTTGACGGCATTGCCAGCCAGCAGCTGATGGTAAGAGACGGGGCATTCAAGGTAAGGACCGACCTGCTGGCCAATAAGATTGGGAAAACGGACAACTGGCTGCTCGCTGCCAACTTCAGCTCTACATTTTTACCTCCCAAGATCCCGCTGCGGGTATTTGCCGATATTGGCACCTATGCCGAAGCCTGGGACAGGAATGCCGCCACGGACCGGTTCCTTTTTGATGCCGGGTTTCATATTCCCCTGTTAAAGGAGCTTGTCAATATATATGTGCCGCTTATCTACAGCCGCGTGTACAGGGATTATATCCAGTCTACCAGCTCAGCCAGGAAGGGCATTCCACGCCTGCTGAAAACCGTCTCTTTCTCTATCGACATATCGGGCTTCAACCCCAGGAAGATAAACCGGCACATCGAGTTCTGACATGAGCACAGGAATAACCATAAGGCACCTCAGCCGCCGGCAGGTAGATGATGCCAAATGGGATGCCTGTGTCGGCCGTGCTTCCAACGGGCTGATCTATGCTTACAGCTTTTACCTCGACGCCATGGCGCGTCACTGGGATGCCCTGGTATGGAACGATTATGAAGCAGTAATGCCGCTGACCTGGAACCGCAAATACGGGTTCTATTATCTATACCAACCTCCTTTCACTCCTTCGCTGGGCGTATTTGGCAGCCATTTAACGGCTGATTTACTGCAAGCCTTCATAGACGCCATTCCCAGCCGTTTCCGGCTGGTGGAGATAAAGCTCAATCCCGGCCATTTGCTAACACCACCGGCTACGGGCGACCTGCTGCATAATAACTATATATTGTCGCTGAAAGCATCGTATAGCGAGCTAAGAAAGGCCTACCGCGAAAATCATAAAAGAAATATCCAGCGCGCTTTAAGAACAGGCTGTCTTGCAGAGCAGGGAACGGAGCTGGAAGCCATTATTGCTTTGAACCGGGAATTAATGCAGCAGGCAGACCCCCTGCCTGAAGAAGCTTATCATCGTTTCAGGAAGCTGTATTCCCTTCTTTCAGCCAAAGGACAGGCTGAAACCTACGGGGTGCGAAATGCTGCGGGAAAGCTGCTGGCATCCTGCGTATTTTTTTATTCGCATGAACGGGCTTACTATATCCTGGCAGGCAACCATCCTGACGGCAAAACGATCGGGGCTTCGCACCTGCTGCTTGATTTTTTCATACAAGAAAAAGCGGGGCAGCAGCTTCTTCTGGATTTTGAAGGCTCTGACATAAAAAGCCTGGCCTTTTTTTACGAAGGGTTCGGGGCAAGCCGCGAGCTGTACCCTGCCCTGCATATCAACCGCCTGCCTTTTTACCTACGCTGGTGGAAGCGGTAAGCGGTCATTCCCTTTCTTTCAGGATGCTGGCGCCCAGCGCTAAATCGGCCGGGCGGGTTATTTTGATATTCTCTTCCTCCCCTTCTACCAACGATATTTTCAGCCCGAACGCTTCCACTACGGTGGCCTCATCCGTAAACTTGTCCTTATAGTCGATCTGGAAGGCAGGCAACAGTATCTTGCTGTGGAAGGTCTGCGGCGTCTGCACCAGCATTACCTTATTGCGGTCGATAGCATCATTGCCTTCTTCCGAGACGATCCGCACACTGTCCTTGCTGGCAATGGCAGGAATAGCGCTTCCTGTTTCCAGCGCTGTCTTGTAGCAGCGATAGATCAGCTCTTTGGACAAAAGACAGCGAACGGCATCATGCACGAACACGATCGACTCTTCTTCCACCAGCTGCAGGCCGTTCTTTACAGACTGGAAACGGGTATCACCGCCGGTAGTGATGCGTATCTTTTCCTGGTCAAACCAGGCATCGATGATCTCCCTGCTCATATCGGTATAATCAACCGGCAGCACCAGGATGATATCCAGGTCGTCATAGGCTTCCAGGAAGGCCTTCAAGGTATAATAAAGCACAGGCTTGTCGTTCAGCATCAGGAACTGCTTGGGAATGGAAGAGCCCATCCTTACCCCGGCGCCGCCGGCTACGATAATTGCATATTTCTTCATAACGTGGTAAAGCGCAAATGTACGGCAAGTGCCGTTACCTGCAGGGCTCACCCGGGTGTTTTGCCATGAAAGTAAATGCTTTACAGGGTCGTTAATAATTCCGGGGCGTACAATCTTTAACATTTCCTATATGCAAGTTGCACGGACCTTGCATCGTTAATAACAGGTGTGGAAAAACTCGCCTGTCCCTGTTCAACGCATAAAAGGTAAATTTGAATGAATAATGCATACGCTATGACCGCATCGTTTGAAAGCAGGAAAAATGCACAGGCTGCGCTGGTTACGGCCGGGGTAGCCGGTCTGCTGCTCCTGCTGATGTTTCTCTGGAAATGGCCCATTCCGGTGATAGAAAAGCCTTTGCCGGAACAGGGCATCCTGGTTGATCTGCAGCTTCCACCTGAACCTGAAATTCCCCCTCCTCCCGGCCCGGTAAGCGGCGGGGGTGGTGGCGGCAACCCTGTAGAAGCTCCTGGCAATCCTGGCCAGGCTAAATATACTCCCCCGCAACCGGGCGAAGATGCCGATGTAAAAGATATCGAGGAGCTGCCGGCAGAAAAGACCAGCCCGCCGGTCATTAAGCCCGATGTGCCCAAGCCGCAAGCCAAGGATATCAACAAAAACAGCACGCCCAATAAAGTAACTACCACGCCTGATCCTGCACCGCCTCAACCGGTACAGCGTCCCAAAGCGCAAATGGGCCAGACAACAGGCGGCAATGCCACGGGCGGCAATAATGCCGCTACCAACTATGAACGGGCCGGCGGCAGCGGTACCGGCAGCGGCGTAGGTAATGGCAGCGGCCAGGGTGGCGGAACAGGAACAGGTGCTGGCGGAGGCAATGGTAGCGGTGGCGGGCGCGGCACAGGTCCCCGCAGGCTAAGCGGCAACCGAACCGTGCTGGGTGGCGGTAAGTCGATGGATGCCGGTGAAAACCTGAAAGGCGTCGTAAAAGCCAGGATCAGGGTGTCGCCTGACGGCATCGGCACATTCGAGAATGTAATGCCAGGCTCTACCTACAGCAGCGGTGAAGCTATCTCTATCATAAAGGAATGGCTGCGCCGTAACCGGTTCAACGCTGCTGCAGAAGAATCTATCGTGGTTTATGAATTCAACTTCCTGCTGGGAGGCTGATATATAAGGAGCTTATCTTTTTGCGAGGGGTATGTCGGCAGACTTACCCCTCTTTTTTATCTTTGAAGCATGACAGGAGAGATCAGGCTTCTTCATGGTGACATTACCCAGGTCACCGTTGATGCCATTGTAAATGCAGCCAATTCTTCCCTGATGGGCGGCGGCGGCGTAGACGGGGCCATTCATCGCAAGGGAGGCCCTGCCATACTGGAAGCCTGCCGGCAGATCATAGCCAGACAGGGTCGCTGTGCCCCCGGGGAAGCCGTGATCACCACAGCCGGTAGCCTGCCCGCTTCCTTTATCATACATACTGTTGGGCCTGTATGGCAGGGTGGCAATAAAGGTGAAGAACAAATGCTGACGGGCTGCTACCGCAACAGCCTGCAGCTGGCACTGGATCACCAGCTAAAAACCATCGCTTTTCCCAATATCAGCACCGGCATTTTCGGTTATCCTAAAGAAGAAGCCGCCGTAACAGCCATAGAAGCGGTACGCATTTTTCTCCATGGCCTTACAGGGCCTATGGAAGTGTCGTTCGTTTGCTTTGATGAAGAGAATTATAGCATCTATAAACGATTGCTGGCCTGAGCCCGGCAGGTCAGCTGCGCCAAAAGCAGCATAAAATCATTTGCATGAACTATTCTGAAACGCTGGATTACCTGTATGCCAGGCTGCCGTTATTCAGCCGGGTGGGCGCTGCCGCGCTGAAGCCTGATCTTACCAATATTATTGTCCTGCTCAGGGAGCTGGGCGATCCCCATCAACAGCTGCGTACCGTGCATGTGGCCGGCACTAATGGCAAGGGCTCTGTTAGCCATATGCTGGCTGCCATATTCCAGGAGGCAGGCTATCGCACCGGGCTGTACACTTCACCGCACCTGAAGGATTTCCGTGAAAGGATAAGGATCAATGGCGATATGATCAGCGAAGATTTTGTGACCCGGTTTACCGAAAGGATAAGACCTGCCATCGAACGCCTGTCGCCCAGCTTTTTCGAGATCACCGTAGCTATGGCCTTCGATTATTTTGCCGAGCAACAGATCGACATCGCTATCATCGAGACCGGGCTTGGCGGCCGGCTTGACAGCACGAACGTGATCAGGCCCGAGCTTTCGGTTATCACGCAGATCGGCATGGATCATACCAATCTTTTAGGCGATACGCTGGAGCAGATCGCAAAGGAAAAAGCCGGCATCATTAAGGAAAAAGTGCCTGTCGTGATCGGGGAGACCACACCCGTTACACGCGCCGTATTTGTACAGGCTGCCGCTGACCGGCAGGCTCCCATTTATTTTGCAACCGAAGAAAGACAGGCAATGGAATGGAAATGGGAAAAGCATGAGCTGGTTGTATCGGTAGCAGAAAAGCATAAGACCGACCACCTGGTATACCATCTTGACCTGGCCGGCCTGTACCAGGTCAAGAACCTGCTGACCGTGCTTGCAGCTGTAGCCCGCCTCGAAGCTTTGGGATGGACGATCTACCCGCAGCAGGTGCAGCAGGCATTGCGGCAGGTAAAAAAGCTGACAGGGCTGCACGGGCGTTGGGAACTGGTGCAGGAGCATCCTGCCATCATCCTGGACGTTGCCCATAATGAAGACGGCATCAGGCAGGTGACCGGGCAGCTGGAATTAAGCACCTACGATAGGCTGCATATTGTCATCGGCATGGTAAAGGATAAAGAGATCGATAAAGTGCTTCCTCTCCTGCCCTTTTCGGCGGTTTATTACTTTACCCAATCATCCATACCCCGTGCCCTGCCGGCCGGCGAGCTGCAAGCCCTGGCCGCAGCATACAACCTGCAAGGAAAGACCTATCCCGACGTGAACAAGGCGCTGGCCGCAGCGAAGGAAAAGGCCGGCAAAAAAGATATGATACTGGTTTGCGGCAGCGTGTTCCTGGTAGGGGAAATAGAGCACAGGTAAGCTCAATAGCTCAGCTCGCCAAGCTTTTCCAGGGCATATAGGATACAGGTCACATGCATGGCCTGCACGATCCTGTTTTCGCGCAAGGCCTGCTTGAGCTCTGCAATGGTAAAAAGCTCCACCTCTATATCTTCGTTATGATCCAGCTGCTGCGCTCCTGTTTTTCTTCCGCCCCTGGCCAGGAACATATGCATAAGATTATTATTGGTGGAAGGATTGGCCGATATCCGGCCCAAAGGCTCCACGCTTGAAAAAGTATAGCCGGTCTCTTCCTGCAGCTCACGCCTGATGGCCGTTTCATGATCCGGGTCGGCATCATCTACGCAGCCTCCTGGTATTTCCAGGCTCAGGTCTCCCCAGGCATGCCGGTACTGCTTTACCATAATGATACGGCCGTCTTCGGTAACAGGCACTGCGGTTACCCATTCCGGGAACTCGTACACATAATATGGGTCAATGATCTTGCCTTCCGGCGTTTCGCAGCGGTCTTTTCTTACCCTGAACCAGAGATCATTAAAAAGATATTCGGAAGAGAGGATACGCCATTTCATGAAATATTGATTAGCCTGGTTAATAAGTCAGCTGCTTCTGGGGGGGTAGACAAGTACCCTTATCAAAGTAATAGCTACCAGCCTTTGCTTGCCCGCAAAGCATTGATATGAGCTATATGATGCCTGCAATGCCAGGCATACATGCCCAGCAGGAACCATAGCCTTAATGTTTTTTTCTGTTCCGGGTGAAAAACGGTGCGGTTGTTCCATTCATCATCCGTTACATACTTCAATGTTTCATGCCAACGGCTGTGCAGGGCATGAAGCAGGGTAATGGAGATATTGACCGGCAGCTTTTTTACGTCGCTGAGCTCGGCCCAGGCCTTTTCCTCGTAAGGCTTGATCACGGGGTTGTCTTCCGTAAGCGCCAGCTTGAACCGGCAATAGGCATTAATATGGCTGTCGGCAATATGGTGCACCAGCTGGTGTATGCTCCACCCGCCTTCACGGTAAGGCATCTGCAATTGCTCCTCGTCCAGGTTGAGGATCGCGTATTCCAGCGCCTGGGGCAGGAACTTGATATCGGCCAGCCATTCAACCTTGGTCTCGATAGAGAAAGGTTGCGGCTCATAGGTGCCTATCGGGTAGCGGGGATCTGCAGCAGCCATAGCCATTTATTTTTCGATTGCCAGTAATTCCACTTCAAAAAACAAGGTAGCGCCGCCAGGTATATCGCTGCCGGCTCCCCTGTCGCCATATGCCAGGTGTGAAGGGATCCAGAGCCGCCAGTGGCTGCCTACTTTCATCAGGGGGATGGCGATCTGCCAGCCCTTGATCAGGGCGGTCAGCGGCGCTGAAAAAGGTTGGTTACGACGAAAAGAGTTGTCAAATTCTTTCCCATCCAGCAAAGTGCCGCGGTAGTGGGCCTTTACCGTATCATGCGGGGAAGGCTGCTCACCGGTCCCTTCGCTGATCACCTCATACTGGATGCCTTCGGGCAGCTCCACTACCCCGGGCTTCTCCTTATTCACCTGCATAAAAGCAGCGCCTGCTTCTTTCTGCGCCTCGATCTTTCCGTTCATAAATTCTTTAAGTTTATTCTGTATGCTCATAGCAATAATTTATTCTTCACGCAACGAGCGACCGGTAAGATGAAGGAACACATCTTCGAGGTTGGCCTTTTTTACCTCCTTTGGCCGTTCAAATCCTGTTTCTACCAGGTCGTCGATCATCTTATCCGGGGTATCGAGCGCTACGATACGCCCGCTGTCGATAATGGCGATACGGTCACAGAGATATTCTGCTTCGTCCATGTAATGCGTGGTAATGATCACGGTTGTGCCCCTGTCGCGGATAGCTTTGATCAGCTCCCAGAGACTGCGCCTGGCCTGCGGATCGAGCCCGGTCGTAGGCTCGTCGAGGAAGATGATGCGAGGCTCATTGATCAGCGTGGTGGCTACGGAAAAACGCTGCTTCTGCCCGCCGCTGAGGTCCTTGAACTTAGCCTTGCTTTTTTCAGCCAGGTTCACGGCTTCCAGCAGCTCTACCGGGTTGACCTTCTTATTGTAAAGCCCGCTGAACAGCTCTATCAGCTGCACCAGGTTAAGCCCCGGATAATAGCCGCTCGCCTGCAGCTGCACTCCAATCACGCCTTTGATGCTATCTGGCGAGCGATCAAGATCAGAACCGTCTACGATCACCTGGCCGCTGGTCTTTTTGCGTAAGGTCTCTATTATTTCCAGCGTGGTGGATTTACCGGCGCCATTGGGACCAAGCAGCCCGAATATTTCATTTTCGTACACTTCAAAGGAAATATCTTTCACTGCCTGGAAGCTGCCGTAATTCTTGACCAGGTTTTTGACCGAAATGATAGGTTTGTTTGCCATGAGACGGCAATTTACGTTAAAACTGCTTGCCGCTTACCGGGAGCATGCTGGAAATTTATCCGGCAAATACCTGGGTGAAGTAAATACGACCCTGCCGGTCGTAGGCAATGCCGATACCGATATACCGGTAGCTTCCCAGCATATTTCGCCGATGGCCGGCAGAATTTTTCCAGGAACGTACCGCTTCGGTGCCCGAGAGCATGCCATAGGCTACATTTTCTGCGAAAGAACGGATATCGCGGACTTTTTTGCGGGCCTGGCTTTCCCTCAGGCTAAAGCCGCTGTGACCAAAGCTTACCTTACCCACGGCCATGTTCTCACTGTGGCGCCTGGCCAGCTCGCTCAGGTCGGCCTGCAGGGTCAATGGCGGTAAGCCATTGTCTTTCCGGAAAGCATTGGTCTCCCGGAGTATTTCGCTGACCAGATCGGTCTCTGCGGATCTTATATTAAAGGAGGAAAGCCCTGCCATGAGCAGGAAGGAAAACGGCAGGTAAGCTAAGAGGTAGCGCATAGGGTATCGATGATTTAACTGCCTTGTGCAAGTTCTATACCATGCCTTGCCGATGGTAGGGCCGGTTGTGCCTATATTCTGTTAAAAAGCAGAGATGCTACGAAAGGAAGGCATCCAGCTCATCCATCATGCTTTTGCTGCCGATGAACATGGGCGTACGCTGGTGCAGCTCGGTGGGCTGTATGTCCAGGATACGTTGCTTGCCATTGGTGGCCCTGCCTCCTGCCACGGCCAGGATAAAGGCAAAGGGATTGCACTCGTACAGCAATCGCAGCTTGCCATTAGGCTTATCGGTGGTGCCGGGGTACATAAAGATCCCTCCTTTGAGCAGGTTGCGGTGCACGTCGGCCACCATGCTACCGATATAGCGCTGCGTATAAGGACCGCCGTTGCTCTTGTCTTTTTTCTGGCAGGCGGTGATATATTCCTTCACGCCCTGGTCATACTGGTAAAAATTACCGTGGTTCACTGAATAGATCTTTCCCTGGTCAGGGCATTTGATGTCCGGGTGGCTGAGGGTAAACTCCCCTATCGACTGGTCGAGCGTGAACCCGTTTACGCCCCGACGCGTGGCATAGACCATCATGGTGCTGGAGCCGTAGATGATATAGCCGGCTGCCACCTGCTGCGTGCCTGGTTGCAGGAAGTCTTCCTGGCCGGCGATGCTGCCTTTTTCGGTTACCCGCCGGTACACGCCGAAGATGGTGCCGATAGAGATATTGACGTCTATGTTGCCGCTGCCGTCGAGCGGGTCAAAGAGACATACATATTTGGAGTTACGGCTGATGGGGTCGTCGAAGGCCACGAAGTCGTCAAGCTCTTCGCTGGCGATGCCGGCGCAGCTTACGCCATGCTGCAGCACCCCGGTAAACTGGTCGTTGGCAAAAATATCGAGCTTTTTGACGTCCTCTCCCTGCACGTTCACGCTGCCGGCATCACCGAGTATGTCTACCAGCCCGGCTTTGTTCACTTCTACGTTAACTCGTTTGGCGGCGAGCCCTATATCGCGGAGCAGGGAGCTGAGCTCTCCTGTGGCGTGTGGTACATGGCGAAGCTGCTGGATGGTAAATTCGTCAAGTGTCAGGACTTTCCGGTTCACTGGAAGCATAGTACAGGGTTAAAGTTAGCCGACAAATGTAAGGGATATTGCCATTGAATGGAGGAAACGTGTAACCAGTACACATACATGCCAAGTGATGCAGGTTTGCTACTAAGATCTTACCGGCTTGCTGCGATCTTAATTCCCTATAAGAAATGCCGTGAAAATGCCTAAAACTTGCTATTTTGGTAAAAATTTGTTGTACGCAGCTCTTTGAGAAAATGCTTGTGGCAAGCAGTCAGGGGAAATGAGTTACTATCCCTTTGG